>Ga0256405_10001563_pt1 | contig 61292 bp, 55 predicted proteins | sample RumenRJG_02DNA_FD_189096 | JGI IMG/M metagenome (GOLD analysis project Ga0256405, IMG submission 189096) | Bovine rumen microbial communities from Lethbridge, Alberta, Canada - RJG_02 | ecosystem: Host-associated > Mammals > Digestive system > Stomach > Rumen | place: Canada: Alberta... | reverse complement strand
CTGATTCCGAACAATCCGAAGAATATCAAAAGCGAAGAGGAAATCGACTACGTTTTCGGAACGAATACTTCTGACAACGAAGAGGGCACTGCGAGTTTCAGGGACCTTTTCTACAACAACGTGTATACTGTAAAATCATACATTCCAAGACTTCAGTTCAGAAATTACAATAGAGAAAGGAGATTTAGTGGAATCAAGGCGGTGAACGTGAATGTCGGGAACAATCCTATTCCGTATAATAATATGCGAATAGACATTACGTTCCTGTTTACGCTGCAATGTGCGATTATGCACATGTTGATATGGATTGCTGGGGTTGTAAATTCAATAATTTGTTTCCTGTTATCAATTAATCCGTATCACTATTTGTGGAAAAAAGTAGATATAGGTGGTGAAATAGCTAGCAAATTCACAAAAGGCAGGGGCACATGCATAACAGTTGGAGACGGCGCTTGTCCGGATCTTGAAGGATGGTATTTCGCCCCAAGATGCAAAAATAAATCGCTAAGTTCCAAAAACAGAAATCCTCTCGCGCTAACGCTTGACTACGTTAAAGATGGTGGAAGTTCGGATGGAGATGACGGAAATTCGATAGATAATTACTCCATAGGGAAAGAGAATGATGAGAAACAGAAAGTTTGTATAACCAACAATATCGACCACTTTATTCAATGCATAGAAATAGCGCTAGCACAAGAATATGAAGTAATTCAGTTTGATTTTTATAATGATTGGATAAATGGACTGTTGTACATACCGAGATGGTTTGGCCGTATCAGGAAAAAGAGGAGTTTTATTTTTGGTTTAATTAAAGTTCCGGCCAGGCTTCAGGCATGCGTTGATGGCGTAGCTAATTATAGGAGAAAATATGTGCAGCAGTGTTCGCTTGCATATAAAAAAGATTCCGAAGGGAAGTATACGGCGCTATCGACTAACAATGGATGCGACGAAAAGAATGGTAATAAATTTGTTTGCCACAAAAAGAAGGGTAGAAAATTCCACGTAATAAAAGGTGGCTATATACGTCCTGAGAATACATCGAGAAATCAAACAGTTTATTATTTTAAGCCACAAATACAAAGCGCCGAGAATGATAAACGATTAGTGAAGCTGTTCGCCACGGATATAGTGTTAATAGGCTCTTTAACTGATAGGAATAGGTATGGTATACCTCAGTCGTTCAGAAGCCTCCCTTCTTCAACATACCAAATGCCGACAAACATAGCGGCTACGAATCTTGGACATACAGGATACATGTACTCTTCGGAGAAAGGAAGCTATTTGTGCAGCGATAGCATAGTCAAAAGCGGAGTTACGCAAGTTTCTGCTCAGACATTTTCATCTGAAAGCGGGTGGACAAGCGGAATGGAGTATGATGAAGAATTTAATGGCCCTGAATATGCTGTAACCGAATCTGCCGGAATTGATTGGGGCTATACGGGTCCCGGCCAGGAATATGGAGTTGGCAGCAGGGCAAAGACGTGGTTCGGAGAAAAAGTGTGGAGTATTATAGGGAAGAAAGCCACATATGTCATTGAGCAAAACAGAGCATCCTTATACCAGCCTGGCGGGCATTTTCTTGGAATTTCTTGTACCGCGTCCGAGGCGAACGTTAAATCTTGCGTTAATCTATCCAGAGTTTGCGAGATAAACACCTCAATTTCAAGTAGGATAGAAGTTCCTACAAATAGGTCCGGGAACACGGTAGATTATAACGCTGCAACAATACCTACCGGCCTTATTTCGAGGGATGAAATTATTGACGATGGGTTCAGAAGCGAGTTCGCCACAATGAATTTCAATGGTCTCGAGACGATGATTGATCCGTCGAGCAGGAGACGCATTTATAAGTTCGAAATAATGAACCCGAAAAATTTTGACGGAGTTTTCAATAAGATATCAAGCGGTAGCACTAGCGGATATAATGATTTGGACGGGGCCGTCGAGGAGGATGGAAAAACAAAGGCGTATAAACGGACGGTAGAGTCAACCGGAAATAACATAAATGGCAGCAGGGACTATTATGACTTCAGGTTAGGGTGGCACGGCGGAACCGACTCTGAACTAAAACAAAAGTATCTGATTAGCAACGTTAACGAGGTCGCCCTTCCAATATATGAAAATTCGTTCTATTTTTATTTCGGACTTCATGATGGCGCAACTGCTTTGGATAGATTTTACAGCGAATTTTTCGCGCAGTGCCCAGATGATACTGATAAAATGAAATCAATAATAGTTCAATCAGTTCCGATAGACATATGTAGCGATGACCGTAACACCGTTGAAAATATAACGATTAAATTTGTTGGATATAACGAAGTCGTTAAATACGTCGTTAAAATGCGTCCTTCAAATGAAGATGTATTAATAGACGGAAACAGGATAAACGTGGCTGACGGGGATATCTCGTTCCATTTGGATGCAGGTGAATATACAGTTTTCATTTTCGAAGAAGACAGCAATGGATATGATACCCCAATTGCACAGAAAGATTTCGTTGTGACAGAGAAGCTGCCTGACAGCGTATTGAAAAATGAGTTCATCGCCACAGATTTCAATGAAGAAGTTTATAGTGTTGGAAATGATGAAATTGGTGGTTATATAGATTTTGCAATAGCCGAAGGAAATCCGTGCATTTATATCACGAATGGGGACAGGTATAAATTCATTAACGGAAACTGCCAACCACCGGAAGGCATGCAACCTGCAGATGTGACTGTTCGGAACGGAAGGGTTTATGTGTGGTCTGGAAATACTGACTACGACATTTATGCGACTGTAGATTGTAACGGAACATTACTTGAACCGCATAAAATAGGTAGTGTACATGTGGCCATGCCGATTGACATCGACATTAAAATAGGCCCTTATGAAGGCTCGACATACAGAACAATCGAAAGGAATGGCTTTACACTAAATGATAATTGGTGGCACTCATTTGCCAATGACACAAGGATAAATGACGAAATTGAGTGGAGCGTAAGAAAGGCGTTGACATATTCTGAGCCGGTAAGCGAAAACTATCTTGGTAAAATAGACGTATCCGCAATCGGCGGAAAACAGCCGTATGTGATAGATTTAAGGGGGTATGGTGAAAAAACCGATGAGAATACGGGGGTTGTTTCGTATGACTATTTTGACAATACAGACAGTGCTTATGAGGCTGGCTATGACTTGTCTTTGAATAGTTTTAAATATCCAACTGTAAATTATCAATTACTCCCTGTTAAAGGCCATTATCATATTGCAGCAACCGATTTTGGTGGAGATTCCGTAGGAGAGTTGGAGCTTCCTTCGATTTATCTGCCGTTCCGCGCTGAATATTATGTTTTCAGGAATTTTATGATTGGCAATTCCGAAGTCATCAATTATACGATTGTAGTAAAAAATGGCTCCAATTACGAAAACAAGTTCAAAGAGATTATAGCGAACGGGTTCACTGGCTCAGATGAATTCTTAAATCAGGGCGAACATTCACTCACTGAAGCGAAAACTTTGATCACGGGATGGACCGGTAACAGAAGAGTTTCTACGTATCGTGCAGATGTTGTCGAATCCGCACCGGTCGGGTATGAGGGAGATACTTTGAACATATCCGAAACTGTGGTTATGCCTAAAGATGGGTACGGTTTAACAAGTGGTGTTAGATACTATTATATGCAGCGCAGAAATTCAGAGGGAGGAATTGAAGGAGGTGCGTTAACAGACGCGGAAAAAAGAGCGTTCAATAATGTTTTCCTGATACCGGACGAAGATATAGCGACTGAATTTAATTCAATTAGATATAAAGGTTCGAATAAGCCAAAATCTTTCACTGTCGTAGCGAACAATAAACGTTTTGAGTTAGAACCCGGAAAAGAACTTGACAGGTCCAAGATTTTCTCCGGTGATATTTCAGATGTTAAAAAACTTGATGATTCTTGTATAATAGTTGGAGTGTACGACTATTGGACCAATCTCGTTGATGAGGAATATGCGCTTTCAAAACGCAGCCAAAATTATCAGTCATATTTAGATAATAGCACCACCGCATTGACGGTTGTTTCGGTTTATACAAGAGCCGGATTTATAGATTACATTGAGAATCCTGAACTATATCCGTCTTCTGGCAATGATGATGAAGGCGGAGAAACGCCAGAAGAAGGAACTTTCAAGAGTTGGGAGTTCAGACAGACGATACATGGGCAAGGTGTAGACAACCTGTGGACTGACACTTCATATGGTATTTATGATATGGGCGAATTCACTGTGTCCGACGTTTATGATGGGATCACAGTGCCAAATATCAGGGTTGCAATGGAAGGCATTCCTGAACAGGTATTGGAGCGAGCCAGCGCTCGTGTCAGGATATTCGTTATAAACGAAGAAAAATACAACCAAATAAAATACGGCTATTTTGAAGAGTTGATAACGCCATACAGTTCGTACCATACCATATTGGATTACACGTTTAATCTACAACAAACGTACGTCGAAGTTACGAATTCTGACATCCTTTCGTTTAACGGTGGCCTAATAAGCCGCCAACTTGGCACTCTGTTACCGGCAAAACTTCATGTTGTTGCAGTTATTAAAGCAGATGAAGAAGTGACTCATTTGGAGAGCGGAACGATAGTCGTTAAAGGCTACGGAATAAATTGTCCGTTAGGAAAGTGCGAGATACAAGTCGTAAATAACAGATGAAACCATTAAAATTACTTCTTGGGAAAAATAGGCATAAGCTCGGTGTGAATGAAAACAATCACATCGGGCTATCCCTTGTTAATGAAAGGAGGGTAATGCCACCGACCGATTACACGGCAACCATAGACGCTTATGAGACATATTTTGCGGAGAAGGACGCATCCGACAAGTACCGTCTTTCTTTCACGATAAACCCGATATGCTCAAATGTGCTTTTCAATGTAATAACGGAACCCGTGTACAAGGAAGGAAGCGATGATGTTATAGTTTTTTTGGACGATGGCGCAACGAAAGGCATAACGGGCAATATGCAAAAGTATCAGAGATGGAAATTTGAAAGTACATACAGCCCAAGAAAGGCTGATTACGACAGATACGCGCTTATTCACGACACTGGGTATTCGCATAAGGATATAGGCCCTGTTGAATACCATTGCGGCTATGATATCTTTGACAACCACTATCTAAGGAGAAGGGATGGGTTTTTCATTATAAACTACGCCAAAAAGAAAGAAAAGCTGTTCGAATTGGAAGGCACGGACGGAAGGTATTCAGTATTCAATACAATCGCGGATACATTAAGAAACAGGAGCGGCGACAATGTGACCGATACTATTTTTATGGAAACCGGCGGAAACGGATCCGTGACAAACCTGAAAAACGTGAAACTAAACTCGGAGTATGGAAACATTCACGTATATCATTATGACGGTGTGAATTCGTTCTATGATTCAATAACTGAAAACCTTGTTGAAAGGGACGGATGGCTCGGCTTTTTGAATAAGACCTCAATGCCTGTAATCAACTATTCCTCGGCGACCGGAAACGAGAAAGTTGAAGTTGTGCTTAACAAATGCATGAACGACGACCCTGCGTATGGACAGATAGATATGTATCCTGGAAGAAGCCTGTATTCGTTTGTGCCGAAATACAACAAATATAGGCGCAGGGAGGAAAACAATTGGAATTTCTGTATTACATACCCGTACAGCGCTACCACAAAGGACGGGGAAGGCAACTCGATTGAATATATAGAAGGCGAAGGTGTCAACGGAATACTTTGCGAATTGGCGACGAGCGCGGAAATCACCCGCGAACAGTCAAACGTTCAATTCATTTCGTCAATAAAGCACGGTTTCTCGACGGGCGAATCAGTGAAGCTGTATTTTTACGGAAAAGACGGAAATACGGAAACTAAAAATCCGATATTGATCAGGTCGGTTTCTAAAGACGGGCATGGTTTCTCAGTCAGAATCAGCGACATTGCCGCTGAATTGTTTGTGGACAACGGAAACGGAGGTGCAAGGAACAGGGGTATAGCAAAGGTTAGGGCCGCAAGGGTTCACGGAGGAATACCTTGCAAATACTACGTCAGGCTATTTAAAAAGATAGACCTTAACTTCGATACTCAAATTACACGTGCGGCGTTCTCTTTGAACGCATATTCAGACAGGATAGCCCAAATAGCGCTTAACGGAGATATAAAAATAGGCGATCTGTCCGATAATCTCGGAAGGCCGCTGAGTGAATTGTATCTGACATTGATAAAGAACAACAAAGGGCATGAACTTTGGTATGACAGAAATGCCTTCAATGACGAAAGCATTGAATTTTCGCATTGTTTTGGTCCCGTTTCAGCAGGAATAGACCTCCCAACGGACGAATTTTGCAAGAAATACAATATACATAGGATACACAACATTGCCAACGCCGATGCGGACTCGAGGGGCGGTGGAATACCGTACAGTCCGGCCCACTTAAAAACGGGAATAACGATTGACGATGATGAATTTTACGGAGACATCGTTGAATTTTCTCCGAGCGAAGTTTCAGAAAGGATTTTGGAGCCAATTTATTACAGGTTCAATACGGCGCAGAGGGAAACCACGAACGACCATTATGGTACATTCTATATAACGGACATCATTTCCGACGATTATGATTTTTCGAAAGACGGGTTCTCGATATCCGCTGGCACGTACACGAATGATACCAGGCTTAAAATGAATTTAGTTCCGGAGGGGTACTATTATAACCCGAATTATAGGATCAAGATACGCGAGTTTTCAGATATCGTAAATCAAGGCTATGACAGAAGGCTTGCGTTTACAAGGATAACGGATATAGGTGGCGGAAAATATGAGATAACGTTATCTACGAACTATTATGTCGAGGTTGGCGACAGGATTTACTCATTCACAAAGAATAACGGCAACGTGATAAACGGCGGAGAGTGGGAAGTGGACAGCGTGAATAAACTTACTATAACCGTCAGTCCGAAATCAAACGAAAACGGGGCCCTGAATAAGAACTACATATTGTTTAGGAGAAACACCGAGAAGCCAGCCACTGCGTACGATTTGAATGACGGAACCGGCAGGTATTTATGGAGAGATATTGTATTAAGCAGTGAGATAAGCCCAGACAGCGATTTATTTAACTCGGTTTTCACAAATGGGGCTCACTATTTCCATAAAAACATTACATTTTATCTAAGAAGGCAGGATCCTGACGCGAGTTATGGAATAGGCGATAAGCCGAACGACATTGCTGAAATTTTCATTATCAACAACGTTGCAAAAGATGTGTCGGTTTCCGAATACGTAGAGGAGGGCGTTAACAAATTATGCTAAGAATAAAACTTAACAGGAATAAAACCAGAATCGAATATGAAGATATTCGCATTTCCGGCGAACCCTCCATTTCAGAAAACGGAGACACGCTAAGAATACCTACGGAAACTGTGATCAATACGAGTCATAATCCGTTCGTGCATTTTGTTAGAGAGGACGGTACGATATATTTCCATGACAGCCGCCCTATTGTTTTCGTAAACAAAGAAAATGAAATATACGCGGACATCGAGCCGTTCAAAGACATACCGGTTGGCATATCTTCGGTTGAAAAGATTGAATTGAAGAAATTTCCCGGTGATTATTTGAGGAACTTCCTAAGGATAAGGCTCAGTTCGAACCACAACAACACCATTTACAGGAACCATCCGATTTCCGAAACAATGGAAAGCCCGAATGAATTCAGTACTGAGTTTTTTCCAAAAAGATGCCGCGGAGATTATTTCCTTTACAGCGGAATACTTTATAGAATAGCAACCGTGCACGATGGCGTTTACAAATTCACCGACATCGAGCCTATCAACCTTAAACAGAATCTAACAATCTATAGCGGAGATTTTGATGAAGGAGTAAAAACCATATCCTGTTTCGTACCGGTGAATGCGAACGGAAACGATATACTTGACGAACTTCTATGGGAAATAAGCGGAAGCGGTTCCGATGTAATGGAAGCTCTGCTTAACAACAGGTATTCAATGGCGCTCATCGAAGACAACAGGTTCTACGATAAGGGTGAAAACGACGATTCTGGGCGCACTTTAATCAATAAACGGCCCGGAACCCGTTTTTGCTTTGAAAATGGAAATTTGAGGGTTTCTGTGCCGATTGCGGAGGATTTCGCAACAAACGCGTTTACGGAGGACGCGTTCAACCTGTTCGCAGAGTCAAGGAAGAACGGGCTTGTCAATGAAATCATTGATTATGAGAAAATGAAGTTTACGCCATGCTATAGAGGAAGCAATGGTAAGATAAAGCTTTACAATAGCATAAAGTTCAACATAAACCTGCGTGACAGGAATGGGTCTGAAGATTGGACGGCGAACGAGGAAAACTATTGGTTCGCTTACAATACGATAAATCAGTCGGGCCTTCTCAGGAAAACCAACGAAAACGTAAGCGGAGCGGATATTATTTCCTCGCTTGATTTCGAAGACGATGACATATACTATCAGAAAAATAAGGTAAAGAACACATTTTTAAGGATTTCATTCTACAACTCAAACGACAGGAAGACACAGCAGCTTCTTTATAGTGCAAAGTTGTATTTGGACTCAGGAAGGCTCTACGGGAAATACATAAAGGATGTACAGAACCGTCCGGAATCAAAGGGTATGGTCGTTGACGATTGGGGTCTTGGTGAAGACGGGCTGTATGTCGATTTTACCTGCTCGAGTTCATACGATACCGGGAACACAAGCGAAGGGTTCTACCTATATCTGTTTCCGAGCAATCTTGATGAGGAAACTAAAGGCGGAATCATATATATGAAGGCAGAGTTGAACAATTCAAAATACGGATACACAATCCCCCTCACTCTGCCAATGAAAAAAGAATCTGGTAAATTCAAGACAATCGGACCGGGTAGTACGGATTTTCCTATTCATTACCTAAAAAAGAATAACGGAATGGTTTATCCCGATATGGCAGGAATTCGCAGGGATACATTTATTCCTATCAATATTTTTAGTAAGGACAATAAATATTATTGGGAATTTGATGTTGATTTTGACGGCGAGGATAGTGATGACCTTGTAATCACACTGTTTGAGCCGAGGATAAATGGTACGGAAAATATTACTGAAAGCGGCGGAGGAGATTGCACATTCGAAGGCTGTTCGACCGAGTGCTCAATTTATGCGTCGCCCTGTCCATCATACGGTGATACCTGCGATGATTGCCCAACTTATGCACAACCGTGCCCATCATACGGTGATGGATGCTCATCGGATTGCCCGAGCGAATGCACATGCGACAGCTACTGTTCCGAAGAATGTTCAAGCGACACATGCAGCTTGCATTCGGACATCTGCGATGCATATACCCCCATTTGCAATGATTGCTCGGAGGATAGTACGATATGTACCGAGGATTGTTCGGACGAGTGTGTGGCGGATTATGTGCCAGAGACGGCCATTAGTATTCCGATATATGTCAGGATAGAGCAGGTGACGGAAGACGAGGAGGAAGGAATAGAGGCTTACACGGATGGCACGGTGCACGCGACGGTTTACGGGACACTGTCAGAAAGCGGCGGGGGATGGAAATTGGCTGTCCGCCATAATCTCGGAAACTCCCATTATATACCACTCAGGATAAGGTATAACGGGAACAGATCATTCCCCGTGAAAGAGGCTACCGTCGGCGCCGTAGATACGGAGGTGCAGTTGGATGGATGGGATTTCAGTACCTGTCTCACATTATCCAAATTCGATATTGTGTCGAAAACAGTCGTGGCACCAAACGGAGTAGTTTATGTTGTTGATGATTTTGTTGTTACTGAGGCATAGGATATGGCAAACGGAAAATGGAAAGTGTCGGTTTGGCACAATAGCGGTGCCGGGATAGTTGTTCCGGCGGACATAAAGATTGGCACCACGACTTATCATGTGAATGTGTCCAATGACAAGAGCGTGTTTCTCTCCAACGTTGAGACAGCCCTCGGCAGCAGGCCGAGCGGGTGGGATTTCATAACAAGCAACACCGCCACACCGGTAACCGGACTGACATCTTCTGTCGGCGGAATCCTGTATAGTGGTTCGGCGCAACGGCGCTGCGAGGCGGTACCATGGTACGAGAAAGACGATACTTACGAGTGGAAAAAGACGTCCGATTACGGGAACAACTATAATCTCGACATAGATTTGATTTACGGCAGGTTCCCTGACATGACGAAACTGTCGTTCGAGGGAAGCGATACCGTCAGGGCGGTTTACGGGACAGCATACGCACAGGATTGGCAAAACTATATAATAACGGCTTACACCAGTGTGAAAATAAATTACTATGAGGTGCGCTGCCAAAGATTCCTGACAGTAAACGATGATGGGAATGAGAGAATTTATTTTCTCTGCAAATCAGGTTCCGAACTATTAAAATGCACTATAAAAATATACTCTGAGGACTATACTGACATAACCGGCAAGTTCACGAAATACAAATTTTACCATGTGTACGGCAACAGCTCTTATTATTGTCATCTTTATCTTGAGAATGATGGCGAAAACCTTCCGAACGGGAATTACAGGGTTGTGACGGAATTGTTCGACGACAACCCCGAGTTCTTCAAAAATCCCGAGTTCCCCAAAAATGAGGAATTATCAATTTATGCAGTTCCTTTGGTTGAGCGAACCTACGGAAGTAGTGGCCAAAATTATTTCGGCGTCGGAAATGAGAACAACTCTTTTGTCGTACTTGTCGGAAATGATAAAAATAAGGATATAGAATATAATATTAGCGTTGAAAATAGCGAATCGAGCTATAGAAAGTTTTATATTAAAAGCGCACAAATAAATATTGGCGATGGGCGAGCCGTTTTTGTCGTCGAAAAAAGGGGATATGAAGATGGCGGTTCGTACACAACGAGAGTTTCTTACGGAACTTTTAGTGTTACAGGCGATAAAAATGATACGGCGGTTGAGTTTGTCGTGAGCGGAAGGCCAGGAGATCAGCATGATTACTATATTAGAAGTTTCGAAAATGGAAAATATAGCTCTGTACAATATTGCTCATATACAGGCGGAACATATTCTATTGATCTATATGGTGCTGCGGACGGAGCCTGCATGATAGCGAATAATAAGACATACAGTTATACGAATAACACAAATTACGCGTCAGAAGAGCCAAATGATATAAGAGAGTTCAATATGGTTAGTAATTTCGCCCATTACGATGCTATTGAAAAAGGTCTTGTCACTGAGTCGTATGATGGGGAAGATATGATACGGGATATGTCATTTGATACTGAATGGAAAATATCCAAAATGAATTATACGATCACAGAAAATACGATGGGGAGAGTGAGATTTGGCGCAGTAAGGCTTGAGTCTGAATCGAATATAGACGGACATAACACGTATTATGATAGCTGTGAGCACGTCAGGTTTGTCTTGCAAGAATCACAAACTGTGAAACTTGTTTTTGACAATACTTCAGACGTATTTACGTCCGCTCAACTAAGCGTAATAGGAACAGTCGATTTATCACAGTCCGGAAAAGTTTATGAATTTGAAAGGACGGCTTCATATAACGGGGCCCGCGTCACTATCGCTTTTTTGGACAACAGTGCCTCTTCCAAAATTACCGTTACAATAAGTAATGGAGAAACGGTGCAACAGAAAACAACAACGAATGGAATGATGTTTTTCAGCGTAGTTCCATCAAACACGAACGGAACTAATAAAGAAACATTTTATGTGAGGGTACTTTGATATGGATATAAGTATTTTAGTTGGCGCAAATTGCGCAACCGTTAGAATGAAGGTCAACGGTAAAACCGGAAATGATATCACGAGGTTTAAGTTTTTTTACCGGAAGGAAACCGATACAGAATACGCTGAAACTAATGAATATTATGTTCAAGCATACGGCACGACATATGGATATGGGCCGTTTTTTTACGATTTAAACGGGCTCGAGCCGGAGACAAAATATTATATTAAAATGGTTGTTACAAATGTAGGCGGCCTTGAGACTCAAGAAAAAAGTTTCACAACGTGTAAACTTGGCGTTTTTGAGTTTAATGACACAGGGTACTTCGACACTGACAACAGACAAAATGCGTATTTTACGCTTTTGGAAAATTTTAGGGCAAAAATGATAGGCGTCGGTTATGATTACATAGTTTTCGGTGAAAGGACTTTGCCTGAAAATAGTAATTACCTCGATGAAAATGGCGGGCTTTCGGCTAAGGTATATTGCGATTCCCGTAAAGTTGGAGATGCGGCGGCAGTTACAGTTGGCGGGTACATGGGGAAAATTTACCTTTCCCCTGGATACACTTCATCGGACACTCTTTTACATGAATACAGACATTTTTCAGGTTTAGTTTATAGTGGTTATCATGGAGATATTATGACCGGGCCAAAATTTGCCAATTTCCCTGAATATTCTTCGAATATAAGCAAGGTTGTTAATTTTGCGAGGGGAGGCGATGGCGAAAATTTTGAAATCTACATGTACAACAGGGAAAATTCAATTGATGACCGCATAATACCGAGGATGGGCGGAAAAAATCTCGGATTTTTCCTCCTCAAGGCCCTTGGTTTGAACGATATAGATATTGTTTACTAATTCGTATGGAAATTTTGTATAAGAAAATATCGCTGAATCGGCTTATTAACAGGTACGGGTCAAATTCCGTGCTTGGAAAGGACTTCGTACTTGATTCAGATAGCCTTTTTGGTACGAAAATTCCGGTAAATTTCGACGAAAACCGCGGAGAATACTTCGTAAGATTCGGTACGCTATCCAATTACGTGTCTTGGATGCTAAAATTTGTCGAAGATTCCGTCCTATACAAATATTGCAAGAGGAAAAGCGGATTTTTTTGGAAAAATATTGGAAAAATTGCAGAAATTTCAAAGGAAAATTGCGAAATGACGCTTAATTCGGACGCAGTTTCAGCCGATGTGCTATCTGACTATCCTTTAGAGGCCGAAACGGGCGATTTATGCATCATAAGCGCAAGCGCAGACACATTCAATGATATTTTCGGGACATTGTCAAAGGCGAAACAGTTCTATGAATTTTCATGCGAAAAATTAAAGGCAAATAGTGGAGAAAGGCCGCAATATATTGACGTTCCGATTCTAATAACAGAGAAATATGAGGATTTGGGCCAATTTACTGAATACGACGGCCACATTTCCGACAAAAACGCGTCAATGGCAGAAGGGGATTTGAAAATAGGGTATGATTTAATCACCGCAGGCACGAATAGCTATTCTTATGAGCCGGAACAGAGCTTTGCATATACGGATAGCAGGATACAGCAACTGAAAAGGGTAAAGAAGACATACGATAAGGATGGGGTTGAAATACCGTTCATAATTCCGGAAGAAGGAACGTTCGGAGAGCTTCAATTTCAAGAGAAAATGCCTCTGAATATGAGGTTTGAATCCGAATTTTGCTACTATGATAGAATCAACAGCATAACGTTCGAAAATGAAAGCGGTGAGACGGTCGAAAAGGAAGACGGAAACATAATCATATTCGACTACGAAATAGGCGTCTCAATGAAGTCGGATGGTGATTCGAACGTGGAAAGCCCTGGCGTTAGATATGTTGAGGCTTATTATTATACTATCAGGGAAATGACCGTTGATCTTGACGGCAGCGGTGGAGGCGTTACATACGAGTACATCGATATAGATTTCACGAGCCCGGCGAATGAAGAATGGGAATATCCCGCCGAAATCGTAATTGATTCGGACGATTATGGAGAAGATTATTTTAATAACGGGAACTTTATATTTGATGAGGCGATGGCGGGAATCCACAATTATTCAGAATCAATATCCAACATTTTCGTGGAAAGAGGCACCTCTGCAGCGTTTGAGGCACTTAATTTAATGGGGCAGATGAACAGTGTCGAGGAAATAGAAAGGTACAAGGATGATTTATTCAAAATTGGCAAGGAAAACAACTAATAAAAAATATTTATAAGTATGGCAAACGGTACTTACGGCATTAAAAAGCCGGCTTTTATAACATATAACGATGTAGAGATATTCTACTATTATAGGCCGAACAGGAACAGCGAGTCACCTGATTTTTCGGAGTTCAAGGCGTTGGATCCATCGTCAGTATTCACGCAATGCTATTGCAATAACGGGGAGATTCTTCCGGGAATGTACGACCTTAAACTTCCTGCTGATACGTTTGGCGAGAAGGGGATCTATACGATATACATCAAGCCGAAAGAGATAAGGACGAGCATTGTTGACGTAAGCACGCTGACGGGGAACTATTCCAACATACGCGGAATAGTCCTGAATAACAGTAATATAGGCGGTCTTGCCAATGGAGACTTGGTAGGATACCGTGTTGAGTACTTCAACGATGGCGAAAGGCTTAGCGATTACAGGATAATAACATCGAACAACCTTTGCGAGCCTGTAGCGCAGAATATGAATTCGACGACGCAGAAGGGCATAAGATATAGGTTCAACAACTCCTCAACGCTAATGTTCTGTACGTTGACGCCGACTACCGCTATGTCATTCAAGCAAAACTCACTCCCGAACATAGGAGCCACAGGGCAGGAGATAAGGCTCGTGAATACGAAATTCAACCCCGTTGCCATTGAAATAGAAATGGTTGACCACGATGAAGAAACGCTGGCCACTATGCTCGAGGGAGACCAGATCAGGAACCTTAACAACGGTATAATAACGACGTTCGACAAGGACGGGAACATTTACCATCAGGCAAGGTACGGAAATATAACGAATGTCGCGGAAGGGTTGAATTCAGACTTCAAGATAACATACCGCAACTCATACATCAGCGGGGAGAAAGACGATTACGAAACGATAAAAGACAAGACGTACAATGGCTAATAGCGAATATAAGATAACCCATAGTAATTATGTACTTCGCAAGAGGCACCAAAGTGTCTCTGGTGGAACTGTTTACGAAAGGGATTTTATGACCACGACGAACCTCGGTCAATGGGATAGCGGTTCAATCCCGTATGGCGAGAGTAACTTCCGTTTCGTGTACAGGCCAACGTCGAATTCGAAAAAGGCGCCGACAAATTTACAGTGGGAAAGTTGGGATTTAAACAAAGTTAATGGATATGAGAAAACCAGCGAAGATGAGGTCAAATTGAAACCAAATTATTCTTCGTTGTTGGATTTCGCATACTACGGAAGTTGTACTGAATTGGTTAAGTCCACAATATCCAAGATAATAAGGTCATTCCCTCCGACTCTTATTGTTGGTGAAACGCACGTTATAAACAATGTTTCATACAATATTGTCGAAAATCCGTTTGAAATGGATTTGTTTACGGCGTTGGAATCAACGGAAACGGTAGACGAACTCCTCAAAGACGATAAAATATCATATGATTCCGGCCGAACATGGGGCTATATGAGTGAGGCTTGGAGCGGATACACTATATGCGGAGAGAAACCATCGGACGAGCCGTCTGGTATAAGTTCGTATAGTATAGTGAAGCACGACCCCTGTTCTAATGATGGGATATTACGCGAAGTTAGGCTGAATGGGTATGCAATATACGAAATACTGGCCTACGGAAGCTCTTATCTTTTTACAAAAGGCTTGAAAAGCGGACAGACAATATCGCCAAAGAAAGAACTGATTGAAGAATATTTCTCGAAATTGGACGACTTCGAAAAGCTTCTTCTTAACAGGGATTCAAATCCTTTATACACGGCAAGGCTTGATTGGCCACACGAAACAGAAACGGGTTTTAAGACGTATAAAAAAGATTTCACTTGGCCGTCAAATAGTGATGGCTCAATTGATATAATATCGACAAAATACGGTGAGTATGTAAAAGACCTGCTTGATCTTGCAGAGTTTTACGATGAGAACTACACTGACAATCTCTGGAGGATGCTCACGCACGATTCAATCAAGAATATGGATACGACGTTCAGCATGCCGGGGAGAGATGAAGATGAGGAAGATTACAATATCGGTACAAGCCGAATGCAGGGGCTGTTATGGGCGATAGGCAGGCAGTTCGACGACATAAAACGTGCTATAGACAATATAAAATACTCAAACAGGATAACATATCAGGGTGATAATAACCTGCCTGATTATTATCTAATGGACACCCTCAATCTTTCCGGGTGGGAAACATATGATATCGGAGAAGCGTTGTCCGGAGACACAATTCAAGCGTATTATAGCAGTTTTGGAATCGAAGATGTGCACGATTATACCGACGCAAGCGTAGAATTCCTTAAAAATTTAAAATTGAACACTAACGCTATATTCTCGAGAAAAGGAACGAAACAGTCTATCGAATATGTCTTGGGACTTTTCGGACTCATATCCAAAGATTTTGCAAGGGCTAAATATAAAAGGGAGCATAATGGCTCGTTAGACGGATGGAGCGAAGCTAGTGACATTACAAAATGGGATTATGAGATAAATGAGTACGTCGCCGTTGCTAAAGGAATTAACGGAAGCCCAAGCGAAATTGAGAAATGGAACAGGACGAGGGCGGAATACCCGACGTCAGCCGGCGAAGTCGGATTAGACGGGTTTTATGGAATACCCGTAGCTGAAGTGGTTGTTGACAACGGAATGAGCTATATTGTCCCGTGGTTCGATAATGGGGAGAGATATGATGCGGGTACATATTTCCAAATGTATGGAGGTTGGCTTAAAAGCGGTAATACTTACGGAGAGACCATAAAATACTTGCACGCCGTAGATACGTTTGACGACCTAAGCGATGTTACCGAAGACAAGCTGTATAGCCATAGGATATGCTACGTAATAGACGAGGACAAATACTACAGGAAAGGCAATGGAGACAGCGCTGAATGGACTGAGATTGGCTCTGGGGATACAAAGGTACAATATCTTAATTCCATTATTGAGCGTAAAGACGGAAATAATCCTCATGTCGGCTACGGATATTATGATTCCGGAGAAGAATACATTGACAGGTTTAGGAAACTTTTCAAATATGAGGTCGAGAACGATTCCGCGGACAAACAAATGTTCAAGGACGATGAGAACATGGCATATGATTGTGATACGGGAGAGCTTAATCCTGTAATTAAAACGCTCGGATTCAATATAGATGGAAAAGCCGTCGATTCACAAAAAGTATGGTATTTCAAAAACACGGCTGAAAATGGCGGCTGCGCTATTTTGAATGGCAGAGATACTGAATACAAGCCCGGATGCGACAACATTTTTAAAACAGCAATGAGGCCGTATAATTTTGAGGGCGGAAAAATAAATGTAGAAGGTGCCGAAAATTCGGTTATCAACCTTAAAAATATTAAACTTACGGTATATACATATTTTCCTGAATTTAAGGAAAGCTATTTCAAAGAATGCATCCTTCCGTATATTACGCAGGTAATTCCTTCCACTGCAATTTTTGAATATGAGATTATTGTTGTTGGAAGTGCAAGTGCGCTGGATTATGATATGGCTGATTTAAATACGGTCAGTGTTGATGGCATTGTTGGAACGGGCGCCGACCCTAATGATGACATGGTATTTAACTATAACATAAGAACACAATAATAAAGACTTAAATATATAACGAAATATGGCAAAGGTTATAAGTTGGAGAATAACTAATGGCGGAAATGAATTGTTTGCCTATATAACCAGTACTGGCTCAACTGATTCACCGAGGATTGAAACAAAGCAGCTATCACAGAAAGAGGCTAACAGAATAGGACAAATCGTAACAGATTGGTCTGAGTCTGAATATGCTAGGCATTTTGAGGCAATGAAAAACCTCATCATCCAAGAGGTTGGATGGACTGATATCGGTGATGCTAGTAAATATTATGACATACTGTCCGGCACCGATGAAGACGGGAGACGCGAGGTTCTTATGCTTGTCGGCGCAGACGGAAAAAATCTCGCCGACCAGACAAATCCGTTCTATTCGTTCCATCTATCCAACCAATCAATTGCCATAGGAACGGGTGAAGATTATAAGCTCGATCTTGACGCCATAGTTGAAGGAAATGCGTTTTTCGAAAGGAATGGCGTAAAGTACGGCTGTAATGGCGGTATTACGGTTCAGGCTTCAAGCGATATACAGAATTTCTTCCAAATATCTTCAGTAAACGGCACAGAGAGCAGTGATTTCAGGCTGACAATCAAGAAAGGCCTCCAATTCCCGAAGAACGACGCCCATATGATTGAGATTTTAATTGTCGGGAAGAGGGTTGACGACGATCGTACTTTTGAGGCAAAGGCGGTGTTTACTATAGCCGCTGTGTTGGGCGGAAAAGAAGGTGTGTCGTATGATCTCATTGTGTCGCCGAAACAATTCCATTATACTTCTCTTACCGAAGCAATGGACAAGGGTAACAATGATAAAATAACCGTTGGTGTTTTGCGTAATGGAAAACAGCTTTCGTCACAGGAGCTGGCAGAAGAGAATCTGCGTGTTGGATATGAGTACGACCCTGACGGCTCAAATGGGCTCGACGTTGATATTGACGATATTACGTATGCTCAGTTAACTTCAGAAGGCACATACGAGGTATATTCTTCAACGATAAGAGAGCACGGAGGTTCTGTTTCGTTCTATCTCATAAGCGAGGGAAAATATGTAGATACAGACAGTGCTAGTGTAGTTGTTGACGGACAGGATGGGGCCGGTGTCGTAAGCATCGAACTCGAAAACGAAATTGAAGCCATAGGTGTTGGAGACGATAGCAAAATCGACATAAGCGGCGAAGACGGCGTAACGGCGCAGACAAACGTCAGGGTTTATAGCGGCGAAACGTCGTTGGCTATCGACGGTATTAGTCTTGAAGAAGCATCTATCAGTTCCGAAAATGAAGGAAAATATGTTTTTAGACCTATAGTAGGTGAAATGCAGGATTCTAACGGAGATTATTATGGTACCATAAGAATCATCCTCAAAAATGGGTTTAAATTTGGTTCAGACTTGAGGGATAAATTAAAATTGTGGATACAATGCCGAGGAATCCAAGACCCGAAACCCTGTAATTTCACGCTTCTCGGCGTTAAGGGCGGCAAGGAAGGTGTCGTTTACAGGATCGAGCCTTCCGACGACGTTATTATGTATGATCCGAACGCAAACCTTGTGAAGTTCAGCGGACTAAATGAAGCGATTCCCGTATCTGAATTAACCGCCAACCATAAGATAACAGTCAGGCCGAAAGCCGGAATGTACACAAAAACCGCCACAGAAATAGAGAAAGATGATGAGTATATCTCATATTCAATAGGACAGACGTATTCAACAGCCGAAATGGCGATTGATCCAACAAAACGTATAAATAACGAAGTAGAAGTAAGCAAAATACTTGGGGTTGGGGAAGAAAATGTTGATCCAGCTTCCCGTTTTGTTACTTTCTATTGGATTAAAAAGGCAGGCACAACATATTATATGATAGACAGGGAGACGGTTCCTGTCATTTCAGCCGGTATCAATGGAAAATTCGCCAAGATTGAATTGGGGAATGAAGTTGATGCAATTTCAATAGGAGACGATTTTATCCTTGATGCGGAAGCCGAGGTAGGGACGACGGTTAAAGTCGTTGACGGAGCCTTGAATGAGCTCGAAATCATAAGAATAACAGCTTCTCCGATTGACGATGGGGACGGTGCAAGCGGAACAGATGAGAATTGGCCGGAGGCTAAATATGAAATATCGCTGAATGGAGGTTCCCAATGGACAGACCCCGTGCAAGGAAGGGGATATAAGCTTTGGAGGTTTACATACACACTTCCAAACGGGTTTGATTTCGGTGAAAACCGCAAAGAGAAGATAAAATTAGATGCCAGGTTTATAAATGAAGCCGGTGAGGAACAGGAACTTAGTGCACTGTTTACAATCGTTGGCATTCCTGGCGGGAAAGAAGGACAGAAATATCAGCTTATCCCATCCGTTGACGTAATAAGATATTTTACTTCGGACGAAGTGTTCGATACAGATAGGCTGACCTGTGACGCAGCCCTTGGGCTCGAAAGGCTTGAAAATGCCAAGATATATTACGGCACACGTATAAGGACCGAAGAGGGATACCGTGTTCTTGACGTAAAGGCACCTGACTTTGAAAATGAATATGCTTTGTATCCTGTCGGAGGAGTTAATGTAAGGGATGTTTATTTCGGGAGAACGGGAAGAGACAATTGGGCCGCTTCTTCGCAAATCGCGTTCTACCTAACAATAGATGTTGACGGGCAGGAAATGATTGTGGACCACGAAACCGTCCCTATCATTTCTGACGGTAAGGATGCGGATCCTGGCTATAAAGTCGAATTGTCAAATGAGATTGAAAGCATTGCCACGGGAACAGATACCGGCCTTGGTGATCTCGGCAATAATAAAGTAACCGCACAAACAGAAGTTTACGTTCTTCGCGGTATGGAAAAAGTTGAGATTCACGGATTTGATTATGAATGGATAGAAACCGGAAGCGACAGGCTGACAGGCGTTGAAAGTGTTAAATTATTGGCTAGGAGAACGGAGGATACGAATGTATTCAGCGGCGAAATTTCGGCAGGAAACCCTTCGAGATACGCAACTTTACAGGTGGTCCTAAACAAGGATTTCGATTTCGGGGCTGAAATGAGGAAACGCCTCATATTGAAATTAACATATATAAGGGACGTTTTCGCGGATAGCGACGCTGACAAATATGCAACAGTAAGGGGCTTGTTTACGCTTATAGGAGTTAAAGCAGGCAAAGACGGAAGCGTGTACAGGATAGTTCCTACGCCTGATTACGTACTTTACGACTACACTTCCGGCGCATGGAGTTCTCCGAATACGATAACTTGCAAAGCCCTAAACGGCTCTTCCGAAATGACCGCCGGCTCATATGAAGTATACTATTCACAGAATGTGTTATACGAAGTTGGCAATAACGCGCAGGAGGTTAAATCCAAGTGCCAGAAACTAACAGGTCCTGTAGGCCCGTTTACTTTACCAAGCCTTTCAGATCCGGAGCCAAAATTCTTTGCGTTCTATCTTATAGTTGATGGAATCGTTGTTGATCGTGAGACAGTTCCTCTCGTGGTTTCAGGAAAGAATGGAAAAGATGGAAAAGATGGCGTCGGTACGGTTAGGTTCGATTTGCAGAATCTTTTTGAGGTTATAAATACGGGCACGGATGACATTCTTGACGCCACAAAAACATACTATACGTATGTAACAGCGAAATACGGAAACGACTTTAAGGCAGTAAATGCGCAGATAAAATCAGGAAGCGGTAACGGGTGCACAGTATCTGTCGGAAACTATGATAGCGCAAATAATCGTTTGCCTATAAGTGTTACATTAAACAACGGTTTTAATTTTACTGCAGAAGGAAAGCGTCAAATAAAAATTACGGCCTCTTTGGCCGAAGACGCTACTGTTACAGACGAATTGACATACACGCTTATCAGGGTAAAAAATGGTAGCGATGGCGATTCTGCCGAAGGGACTTCATATAGCCTTCTGACAAACGCCGCAAGCGTCGTATATGATGGGAGCGAGTGGTCGCCATCCGAAATAACGGCCAAGCTTTTTGTTGGCTCAACACCGGCCACAAATGTTTCGCATTATGGGCTTAGATATGTTGAAGGGAAGCTTAATGATATTGACGAAATAACAGATTACGGTGGATATACAGAATTAAAAGACACCGGAGTGTTCAATTTATCAAGTGTTCGACCTTCTGAAAATGGAACTATATACATTGCAGCTTTTGGCCCTAACAACGAATTTCTTGATAGCGAAGATCTTCCTGTGACTGTTGTTATTCCGGGCGGAGGGTCTTCAGGCATAATTGCAGACCTGTCTAATGAGAGGATGGTTGTGCGCATTGGAAACGATGATAAGCTTGACAAAAGCGTTGAGTATCTTCTTAATACAGTTATCACGATAAAAAACGGATTTGATCCGTTACCAATATCAACGATTGGTCTACCAGGAAACAATGGGGTAGTTTCGCTTGGGAATGGAGCTTCTATAAAATTTAGTTATAATAATGAGGATATTGGAAAAGAAAGTGTCCAGATTGACATTGATATAACGATTCAGGAAGGCGGCTACATAGATTTATCGAATCCGTTGTCATACACATTGACGGCCGGTACCAATTTTACGAAGGATGAAACTCCAATGACGGCTGAATTCCCTCTCACAGTTCAAATTATTGGCTTAAAAGGCGGAAATGACGGAGAAACTGTACATCTACAATTGAGCCACGACTCGATAAACTATGATGCGACCGCGCCAGCCGGCTACAGGTTTACACCGAATGAAATAACAGCTTCGCTGTATGTTAATTTTGAGGACGTTACAAACGAAAACGTATGGTTTGAACTGGTTAACAGCAATTCCGCAGATTCTCTATGGCTTTCCCCGAAATCAGAAAGCGAGAAGAACGTTTTCACTTTTGACGAAAGCAAGATATCTGAATTTAACCCGATAACAATTACAGCATGGTCCGGTGTTACGGGTAATAAAAACAGCAGTATCCAAATGGATTCTGAAACCGTTAAGATATACAGAAACGGTAGAGACGGAGAAGGCGGTTTTGTTGTTGATATTAACCCGAAGTCAATAAACATTGAAACCAATGAAAATAAGACTCTTAAACGCGATGAAGAGTTTACTATCAAAGTTGGTTTAATGAGCGGAAGCGTTATGACTGAGTGTGATATAACCGCAGAAACAATTGGTAGTGAGTGGTTTAAAAATGAAGACGAAACTGAAATTTCAGTTAACTCTACGCCAGATGATGAGCTGTATTATACTGTAACCGTAAGACTGAATGTTGACGCAGAGTTTAATGAAAGCGGAAGGGCCGGCATTGTCTTTAAATGCCATTCAGCGGCCGGCAATCAAACTCGCGTTGGCGTATTCTATATCTACGCATCAACCGGTGGAAAGGGCGAAAAGGGAGACAGAGGCCCGCAAACTAGATTGAGAGATTGGAGCGTAGAGCATGCCGACGGAAACGGAAGTGGTTATCAGGCCGGCGGAGAAAACGATGACTACATAGATATCGTATGGCATAGAAACAAGTATTACTTGTGCATAAAAACACATGATCCTATAGCGAGCGGACCCGCTTATTTGAATGACAATGAGCCGGGATTAACGGCTAGGGAAATTTTGGACAAATACAACGTTGCGGACGGTATAGAAGAAGGAGAGGAGCCATGGAGAGAGTTTTGGGAAGAATACGAAGCGCAGCCGTTCACCGCGTCAAGGATTGCTACATTTGGCGAATGGCCGAAAGGGTGGGTGATAGATGAAGGAAAAATTCAGCACACTCTTAGCGCCATAACGCTTGACGCTGACGGAATAATGTCAGTAGGCAACCCTGGCGAAGTATTATACGAATATCGAAATGGTAGCAAAATAATATACGCGACCAGGGACTATAAGATATCAAATTTGTTCAATAAATACTACAACGACTCAGTCCCTGTCTATACTAGTGTGAAAATAGAAGGCGATTCCGTTGGTTCGCATGAAGACGTATTGAATGTCTCTGACTACATATTATCCGGCACTTCTACTAGTCCTGTTTTGGTTAAAAAAGGTAAAAGCTCTGGTAGAAATGTATTTTTAACAGCTTCGCCAACATCGGGTAAAATAACGCCAACATTCAGGCTTAGTGAGCCGATCGATAACGGATTAATGCCGACAATGCGTGTTGAAAAATTTGTGTTCGATGTATCTAAACAATATATAGACGGAAATTTTCAGGGAACTACAGGAACAACAAAGCAGACTACTATAAAGTTTGACGCCACCATAGATCCGGGCGAGGTTGAAAACAGCCAAAAGAACATATCTCAAAATGAAGGGTTCGCTCGCGTTACAACCGGATATTCAAGCAACAATTCAACCGCAGAAACGTACACGGCATTAAACTATATGCGTGACCAGGGCCATTCAGTTCCGCTAACTTTCTCAACAAAATCTGTTGTACTTGGTGCGAGAGTGATAAACGAAAAATTTCATACTTATTCGCTAGATGACGTTGACGACACCGAGTTGATACGGCCTGGCGATTACGACATACCGGCGACCGGTGGTAGCCAGCCATCTTATGCAGTTGTGACTTCTTACACTCATGATACCGTAATCGAATACAGGTTTGAAATGATCGGGATTGATCTTGAAGAGCCTTATGGCATTGCTCGTGACCATGAATTTACATACAATGATGGTACGAAAAGGAACGTTGTTGTAAGCGCTAATACAACATTTGAAAATTTCAAGACGTTAACGTCAGAATCGGCTTTCATAACAAGAATTGAGGGTGAAGAAGGAACTATAGTCGGACCAAATTTTTTCTATGATGGGGAAATAAAAGAGTATAGTTCAGGGGAAGGAGACGAACAGTACACTTTGCAAGGTAGGACAATTATAAGATCGCTTGATTCTAACGTGAAGGTTAAAATAAATGCCACAAGTGATGGTGAATCTTCGTCAGACGGAAAATTGGTGTTTGCAGCCGGAATACCTTCAGGCGATAAAATAGTCGCATATGAGTACACGAGCGGCTCAAAAAAGATATATGAAATTGACAATTACCAAGAAAATGCTTCATCTTTCGAAGAAGGGGAAGATATATTAATTTACCTGTCCGTTGATGAGGATACGCCCGTTCCGGTCGCTGGCAAAACAAAAATTGAAAATGGTAAGTTGCTCATTACATACAATGGTGATGTTTACGAGTATAATCGTAAAATAGACGCTTCAACGTTAAAATTCGCTAGCTCTCGAATATATGAGAATGGTCGGATAATCACAAAAAAACTACATGCGTATGATGGCACTTTTTACGGAAACGTTACAGCTATAAATGGAGAATTTAATGGAACAATAAAAGCCAAGGGCGGAGAGATTGAAAATGTGACGATAAATAATGCCGATATATCTGGCGATGTAAACATTAAAAACGGGAAATCACTATCAGTTTTCAATACTCTTGGAAGAAACGTTATTACGATTTCAAGTTCTAATATTGATACATCAACTAGTTCAAAAAGGGAACCATTGAGTGTTATTTCGATTTACGATAATAATTTGTTCAACGACACGTCAACAAAGACTCAGAACGTTACGATTGGAGAAATTGTCGTACCTAAGAATATGTCCGTTAGGGTACCATCGCTTAACGTATCTGTAAATGGGTTTAAGAGGGTTAATAGCGCAAAATTAACAATAAAATATACAATAGACTATACAACCGATACCATATTACCGCAAACGGAACTTAGTAAAGGTAAAACATTAAACACGACTGAAAAAGTCATTGGCGCAAGCAGTGACGGCGACAGGAATTTAAAAATATATGCGTCTCTTACATATTCTTTAAAGAAAAACCCGTGGCTCGGATCGAATTCTAAAATATCAGTTTTAATAACACCATCTGCAAACGCGACGTTAAATGGGAATCAGCCGGTAAATAAAGTTGCTATTGGGCCTAATGGTTTCATTTTTTCCGATTCTAACAACTCATATGTTACAATGGTCTCAAACGGAAGTAACACTAGTTTAAGTATGGTTTACGGTAATGTAATGGGATTTTCAATAGACAAAGATTCTTTCTCATTCATATACGGTGATTATTCATATGATGTAAAATCTATGCTTCAATGGCTTTACAACCAAAACGGTGTAAGTAGGACTAGACGATAGCATAAAAAAAGCCACGGACACAACGCCGTGGCTTTTTTGCTTTCTATAAGTTAAGCAGTTCTTCAGAATCCTCGTCGATATCCTCAATGTCGTTTACCGAGAACGTATAGTATCCGAATCCCTCATTTGGCAGGTCAACTTCTTCGTATTTGAGCGTGTCGAGATCCCATACGACATATCCGTGACCGTGTATATTTTCTCCGTGGTCCTGTTGTATCAGGCTTCCGCAATATACGAGCGGAACTCCATCGTTCTTAATACATTGCCGTTTGTGGATATGTCCGAGTATTGCGAAATCAAGTCCTTCGAAATATGAGGCCTCATATCCGTTTTCGGAAACATAGCCGACATCGGTTTTTGCACTTTTCAATTCGCCGTGGAATAGCCCAACCGTCACGTTATCCGGATTCAGGGCCTTGGCCTCCTCAATGTTCGGCCTCGCAAAATTGTCGAACGTAGAGTAAAGGCACCAAGTGACATTCTCGTCAACAAGATATCCGGATTCGTAATCCAACTCTTTATCGAGATACATCGCGTTGTCGAATTTCGACATTGAGAAGATTGCACTGATAGGGTCAAGCCTTGACAGATTCCTCATATTCATGTCGTGGTTTCCGGCAATTATAATGGTCTTCGCAATGCTTGACAGTTGCCTTATGAACCAAGAGGCAATTATGTATCCCTCCCCGCTTATGTCAAGTTTGTTATGGAGCAAATCGCCGGCCACGACGATTCTTATCTGTTCCGGCCCGTATTCTTCCGCATATTTTTTACAATCGGCTACAAATTTGTTCAATTGTGCCTGGTATTCCTCATGCCTGCGCAGGTTGCGGATATGTACATCGGCGCAAGCGATTATTTTTTTAATCATAGTCCGTAAATTTTTGGAAATGTGCTGTAAACTTCCTCGGCGTTACTTTCAGCCGTTATGTCTCTTGAATATGTATCCCCATGCCACCTATAACCGGGTCCTTTCCAATGCAGGCACACCGTACAGTTTTCTCTTTTCGCGGCTTCAATAGCTTCCTTGACGTCATCTATTGTTGGAGTTGCATCATTTGCCACCCAATAGTGCGATACTTTATAAATCATAATCACCAAATATTTTGTCCGTTGTATTGCTTCATTTTTCTTAGGGCCATTATGATACCGCGCCTGCCCTCGGCTTCGAATATCTCGCCGAAATCCTTATACTGAGCAATATCGCGTTTCATGTCTATATAGTAAGTCCTGTCCCCGATACCGCCATAATATAGCAGGTTGCAGAGTTTCTCGATTTGGAAATCATCGACATCCCCATCGAGGCACAATATAACCTTTGCGGTGGATTTTGCCCTTAGTTTTTTAAAAAGAGCCGTACTTTCATCCATTGTCTTTCCGAGCATTGATATGGTATTCGGTCCGTATATGCAGTCAATGGCTCCTTCCACCAATATTATGTCGGCGTCCCAATCAATGAGTGAATCCTGAAATATTATGTCGTTTTTTTCAGCATCACAGTTTTTATATTTCGGCCTTATGAACGTACCGGGCTCGTGCTCTTTTTTCTCCGGCAGGAAATCTCTTCCAACAAAGAAATTAAGAACCCCCGACTCATCATATGACGGGATTATCAACCTGTTCGACCAAGGTCTTTCATCCGGTTCCTGGCTCCATTCGCAATACCCTATCTTGAACTTGTTGATTATCTTCTGATCAATACGTCTTTTCTTGAGGTATTGCGCAAGCCTCCTGTCCCTGCATGTACTTAGGTTTATCTTCGTAAATGTCTTTGGCAGGACAAGCCGTTTCGTTTCCCTTTCCAAAATTTTCTTCTCATCATCGCTTAGAGAATAATATTTTGAATTTTTAAGCGATTCGGCGGCTTCGTGGTATTCCCTTAGTGCATCCCTTCCGCCGTATTTTTTAATCAGTCTTGATAACGACCCGGAATGCTCGCATTTCCAACACTTATAAACCAATAGCTCGAGTGAAACCTCGAAATTATATTTGCCGTCTACATCACCCTCATCTTCCGCACAAAACGGGCAGTTGAATTGGTACTGTGTATTCGTTGAATCATATCGTCCCTGTTTGCTTTCGCCAAGGAACGACACGAGTATCGAGTATATTCTTTCGAGCTCCAACATACGCAGCAAATATACAAAAAGCCGCAGAACTTTCAAAATCCTGCGGCTTTTGCTGTGTGTATTGTATACGGGTTATTAATTGCTATCGTCACCGTCGTAGTAGATTGCAGCGAAGAGACCGTCGCTCTCAAGTTTGAGTGCATTGTTTGCTGCTGCAGAAATCTTTACGCCAACAGTTTGGTTCTTGTTGGCATCTTTCTGACCGACAGCAACGCTGTTGTCAGCGGCAGAAATGCTTTGGAGAGCGCTGCTTGTATCGCCGGTGAGAGCCTCAAGGGCGTCGAGCCTTGTGTCAGCGGAAACTGCCTCAAGGGCGTCGAGCCTTGTGTCCGCGGAAACTGCTTCAAGTGTGTCAAGGCGTGTGTCCGCGGAAACTGCTTCGAGAGCCGCGATACGAGTATCGGCCGAACCGGCAACTCCGTCCCAGGCGGCTACTTTCTCTGCGGTAATACCGTCAAGAACAGCCTTGTTGCTATGGGTGTGTGACTGTCCGCTTATCGCCTCGAGTGCGTCGAGCCTTGTGTCAAGTGCACTGTCGGCGCTTTCGCGTGCTGCGGTTTCTGCGGTTATCGCGTTGTTGAGTTCGGTCTTGTCAGCAGATTTAAGATAATCGCCGTTGATTGTGTTCACGAGACCACTTACTGCTTCGAAATCGGCTTTCGGCGCATAGACGTTGCTATAGTCAGGAAGTTCGATGTTGACAGCCTTGTCAGTAATTGTAAGTGCCGTTCCATCAACCTTTACAGTTTCGATAACGTTGGTCTGTGCGCTCGCTTCGATTGTTCCGAGTTTTGTGAAATCTGCTGAAGACATTGCACCATTGTTGCTTCCGTCGGCAAGTCCCATAGCAATGCCGTTTGCGTCTAATGATAGGCCGTTAGCGCTAACAACCTTTGCGGAAACAACGTCTCCTGCCGAAATTTCAATACCATTTCCTTGCGTGTAAACGTGGGCAAGGTCAGCGACCGCGATATCAACAGGTGTATCCTGATTTGCGATTGTCAAGCGAAGGAATTTTGAACCATCAACCTCAACAACCTGACCTGATGTAACAACCAAATCCTTAGGGATGTCAATCTTTCCGAGCGAAACACCACCCTGAGAAATTTCGTATGTTTTGAGGTAGCCCTCAGTAACAGGCGCGTTAGGGTTAAGTTGCACAGCGGCGCCTCCTGCGATAGCGTCCCAAGCGTCAACCTTTGCTTGCGTAATACCGTCAAGCACAGCTTTGTTTTCGTGCGTGTGGCTCTGCCCTGAAATAGCTTCGAGGGAATCAAGGCGTCCACTTAATGCGGAGTCCGCAGATTCGCGAGCGGCGGTTTCTGCCGTAAGGTTGTTAGAGACTGCCTGTACTGCGGCTTCACGGGCTGCGGTTTCTGCAGTAATAGTATTGTTAAGCTCTGTCTTGTCAGCAGCTTTTAGGTAGTCGGCCTCGATAGCAGCCAACCTTGTGTCGGCGGAAGTTACGCCGATGGGGGCATATGTTTCTGAGAAGTTCGGAGCCGTTACGTTAACGGTAGTCACAACACCCGATTCCTGAACAACGCCAACCTCAACGCCGTTGCTTGAGCCGGTAACGTTTGCATTAAGCGCGTTAACGCCGTCGCCGACCTTTGCATTTATATAGGATACGAGATCAGAATAGCCCTCAGGAATCGTTCCGATTTTACCATTAAGAGCCTCAGCGGCCTCAGCGGCGGTACCGTATTTCTTGCCGTTGAACTGAAGATAGCCGTCGGTATGGCCTGTATTCGAACTTTTGCGAATGAAATAGATGTAACCGTTCTCAGCAGAGAAACTACCTTCCGTTACTTGTTTAAAGCCTTTAAATATTTTTTCAGCCATAATTGTTTGTTATTTTTTTTTGTTTTTGTTGATTATTCTGTTATGTCATCGCCACTTATTACGAGTATCCCAAGTGGATCTTCTCCTTGAACGCTCTCATTGAAGAGTGTGGTTTTTTTCACGTATGTTTCTTCTGCCTCAGCCTTTGATAGGTAGTCGACCGTTATGTTTATGGTATTTCCGCTTTCGTCAACAATTCCTGCGTTATACAGGATTGCATTAAGGCGGTACTCAAGGTCTTCTACTTCTCCGCCGAAGTGTCCGTACTGTCTTGTTCCGAGAAATATGTCACCGGAATAATCTTCCGTCTCCCCACTTTCAACGATTGAACGAACAAACCATAAGTAGCCAACCTTTTCGGCTTCCGGAACGGAATCGAAATATTCTTTTGTTACTTGTTTAAATCCTTTGAATGTGCTTGGCATGATATGGTGTTTTTAAAATGGGGCCGCCGTAAAGACGGCCCTTGTTATTCAAATTATTCCTCAACGTCGTCGCCTTCTATGAGCGTGTGGCTGTCGGCCTGCAATGCTGCAATGGCCTCTGAAACTGAATTTCCTTCGAATTCCTCTGCGCCGATTAAGGTAGTGAGGCCTTCAATAGCTGTTTGCTGTGCGCCTGTGCGCTGCTCAAGGGATTCTACCCTGTCGCCGATTGTTGCATCGGCCGAAGGAGTTGTTGAGTCAAGTTTCCTCAAACCATCCTGTGTCTTGATATAGGCACCTGAGTAGTAAGTGATTCCTGAGTTCGTGGTCTCATTGACGATGTAAACAATCTGGCCGAGTTTCAGGTCAAGCTGTTCAGCATCTTCAAATGTATTGGCGGTCGTTGTTGAAGCATTTCTAACCTCTACGACCTCGTCAGCAAGTTTCTCACGCTCCTCGATTTCCTTCGCGATTGCAGCCTGTGTTGTTGTGAGCCCGCTTTCTAGTTCGTTAACTGCTTCGGCTACCTGCTCTTTCGTTGCATATGAACTAAGATCAATGTTGAAGCCGAGCTTAACCCATTTCTGTCCGTTGGAGGCATACTCCTTGTCATCGATCTGGTAAACCTCACCTACATTCTCCTCGCTTGCCTCGATGTTCTGTCCATCATAGAATATCGTCGTTTCATCAGCGGAAATGCCGTCCGCCGTTCCGACGAAATGGAACAGGCCGACAATCTTCGCATCAACCTCATCCTTGGTGTAGACATCTTCGGCGTTTGCCTTTGTGCCGAGTTCCTCGGTTATTGCTGAGGAAATGGTTTCGAGGGCGTCAACTTTTGAAGAAACCTCTTCAAGTTCAGCCTGTTCAGCCTTAGTTGCAACTGCTGCGTTTGTCTCGGCGAGACCCTGCTGCAAACCAGCAACATCACCCTTTACAGCTTCAAGGTCCTGTGTCAAACCGGACTGTACAGCCGATGAAGTTTCCTCCAATTTCGCATCTAATTCGTCAATCTTAGACTGAACTTCTGTTGCGTCAGCCTTCTTGGCTAACTCCTCTTCTACGAAAGTCTTGTCTGCCTTTTCTGCAATTTCAGCTTCGTTTGTGAGAACTGCGCTCTCGAGGATTTCGAAAAGCTCAGTAAGTGAACTTGCTGAAGAAAGCAACTCGTGTCCTTCGCTCATGAACCCGGCGAAATCACCGTTTTCATCGACGATGCTTGCAAGGCCGTTTATAAGTCTGTCGACTTTTTCCGTTACAGAAGAATCGTCGTTCACTTCAGCGTACTTACGTGTACCGAAGTATATTGCGGAACTAACAACTGTGGCGCCGCTAAGGTCACGGACGAGCCATAGGTAGTTTTTCTTCTCTTCATCACTCAAGCCATTGTAGGTGGCAAGAGATACTTGTTTAAAACCTTTAAAATTTGCCATAATGTATTTGTTTGTTATAAATAGTTATTTTCCTTTTCATTACTCACTTTCAAGGTCCCCTCCGTCAACGGTTACGTTTGATCCGCCGCCATATTGTTTCTGACTCCATGTGACGTTTTCCCCATCGATAGCTGTTACCCAATATTTAGTTACTTTCCCCTCGTTTGATTCGTCTTGCTGAACGACCATTTCAAGGCCGAGTGTACAAGCCGAAGGACTGATAGCGAGCAAATGTGCTTTAGTATCAATGATATTGCCAGCTTTTATTTTCCATGCTGCATTTGTTCTTCCCCCGACGAGCCAATATTCGACCGGTGTTCCGCCTTCTCCCGCATTAAGGACCGTCACAGTAAGTCCGACGTACCTTTGCGCGACAGGAATCCTTGCCAAATCCTGTAACTCGGCATATGAGTCGGCAGGGGTTAGTTTGGCGTCAAGCGGTCCTCTCGTACTTGAATAATATTGTCCAGTAATAGTTGTAGTTTTATTTATCTCAGACATCTTCGTTAATTTTTATTTGCTTTTATATAAATAGTGAACCGCATATCGGTATCAATCGCGACGGCTGCCGGTGCGGAATAAAGATTGTATTCCGTTCCGTCTATATCGCCTGTCGCTGCAACGTGGATTCCGCCAACCGGATTTTTCGCCGCGTCAACAATTGAAACAGTGAGTTTCGAAGGGGCAAGCACGTTGTAATCATACATTTCGTCAATATCCCATTGGTCGAATTGTTCATCGGTTTCAAGTTCCGCGTATCTAGGGTCTCCGTGGAGGACAAAGACTGTTTCTTTTTGTTCACCATCGACATTCTCATATGAAGACAAGCCTTCTGTTGACAATGACTTAGGAAGGTTTGCATTTACGAATCCGTAATAAATCATATTAGATTCGACAAACTCTTCGACAAGGCCCTCAATATCTATATCCATATCTGGCATTGTTGAATATTCTTTGTTCCATTTCAAAACATATCCTTCGGGTACCTGAATTTCAGGATATGTAATCGTTGACCCGTATTCAAACTCGGTCTGCGAGTTGAGCGTCCTGTTTCCATTCTCATCTGTTATGTAGTAGGAAGCGACGTGGATATTGATCTCTATCGTTCCATAGAATGAGAGGTCTTCGTCGGGCATCGTATCAGGAACGGTTACCGCGTCTCCATCCGAGTTCTTCCATCCCTCGAAGTGGTATCCCGTATCCGCGGTTGGATTCTCGATTGTGATTCCGGTCGTTCCGTAATCGGCCGTTATTGAAGAGTAAACCTCACCGTCGAGGTAGAACGTGAATGTGTGCGTGTTGATTATGAACGCACCATTTATTTCTATGTCGTGATCGGGCATCGTAGCAGGGATTTCGTCGTAAGTCCATCCACTGAACGTGTAACCGACCTTCGGTTCAGGTATATCAATTATAGTAATGTCGTCGCCGTAATTGTGCTCATCCACGAAGTACTCTTCTCCGTCAACAAAGTACCTTATCGCCCACCTGTTGACTGTGAACGTACCGTCAATCCTTACGTCGTGCGCTGGCATTGTTTCTGGTATGTCGCTCCAACCGCTGAATGTGTAGCCTTCTTTTTCAGGCTCAGCCTTGGCCGTAATCTGGGTGTTATACTCGGTTTCCGCGGATTCGACAAGTTCATCATCAACATAGTAGCTTAATACGTAGGAGTTGATTTGGAACGTACCGTCAACCCTTACGCCGCCGACAGGCATTGTTGCAGGAATTGCGCTCCAACCGCTGAATGTATAGCCTTCTTTTTCAGGCTCGGCAATTGCAACGAGTTCTGTTCCGTAATCAAGCATCTGGCTGTCGTAAAGTACATCGTCGACGTAGTATTCAATTGTGTATTGGTCGACTGTGAATACGGCATTGATTGTAATGTCGCTTGCGGGAACTGTCTGAGGAATTTCAGGCTCCCATCCTTGGAACGTGTATCCTTCCTTGGAAGGTTCTGCGATTTCCGCCGCGTCGATTGTTTCTCCGTATTCGTAGTCTTTCTCGAAGTAAACCTCCCCGTCAACATATAGGGCGAAGTGGTATGTGTTGATTGACAAGCGGCCGGTAATGACAATATTTTCCGCTGGCATCGTCTCAGGAATGCTATCCTGCCATCCTTCGAAGGTGTATCCTTCTTTTTCCGGATCGCTTGGTTTCTGCACCGCGTCCCCATAATGGAGCGTATATGTCGCCGCTGTTTCAGGGGTATCAAACTTATCTACGTTCACAATGAACGTAATCGTATAGTCGATAGGCTCGAGAACCGCTGTTATAGACAGGTCCTTAGCCGGCATTTGCTCAGGAACAGTGTCGCTCCATTTAACAAATTTCTGTCCTGTCGGCACGTTGCCGTAAACAGTTTCGTCAGAAGGTTCGGTCGTGGCTTGTGTGAAGTACAATTCGTCATCCTTGACCACCGCTTCTCCAACAGAGTATGATAGCGAATATTTGTTAAGCCTGTATTTTACGGAAACGGAAACAGGTTCTATTGTCTTCACAATCTCATTCTTGATTTCAGCTTCCGTGTATTCGCTTCCTTCATACTCATATACAATGCTATATCCTTCCTCAGGTGCTACGCTGCCTATAGCGTCGGAAACCTTACTGTCAAATTTGACGGTTTCTGTTACGTTTGAAACAACGACCTCCTCAGGCGTGTCAACGTTGAGTACCTCGCGCGTTGTTGAGTAGGAAACTTCGACGTCCTTAGGACTGTATTTAGCTTCTATAGTAGTGTTCGACTCAGGCATTGTTACGCCAGAATCAATAGACTCTATCGTTTCAGTTCCTGCGGATGTATTAATCGTGTACACAGGGTCATAGCCGTACTTATCGTCAAGTACAGGTACTGTGACATCCGTATCGTATTTAACGGTTTCAACCGTTTTTTCACCATCTTTAATAATAACGAGCTCGAAATACCCGGTCTCGATTGTGTTCTTGACTGAATATTTGAATTTCTCGTCCTCGGAAGTTGCAACAGCCCCGCTGATAACCGCATATTTGCTTCCGTCCGCCGAAGAAACGGTTGAAACCACTTCTTTCGTACCGGCCGGAATAACAATGACCTGTTGGCCAACCCCTTCTAGGTTGAACGATACGATAACATCCTCCTCCGAAACCTTTTCGGCGGCAGCTTTAATATGATAAGTGCCGTCTGATCCGGATTGCATCGATAGAGTGATGGTGTTCTTTGTTTTCGTGCCACCGCTTTGCTGCCCACCACCTCCGTCTCCGCGTGATGCCTCTTTCATATAGTCTTCGACAGACATACCGCAAAGGTCGATAAATGAGCCCCAAGTGTAGTAGCGTTCAGAGGTTCCGCATACGTCCGGCGTAAATCCGCTGACGAAAGCAGTACCTAATATATCTCTGTAATCACTCATATTTTTCTTGGTGTTTTATCTTTTAATAAATACGATAACAGGATTAAAAAAAGGCCCGTCAGATGGCGGGCCCGTTTAATATTTAGAACGTTAAACCAAGTGTTATGAATCAGAACAAATTTTATCTTTATCTATTTCCAATTTTTTATCGTAAAACAGTTTGCCCCAAATGCTAACGGTATAGCTAATGGTCGTTTTTTCGTCAGTTTCCTCTATCGTGCTTGACGTTATTTTCGGATCCATATCAATTCCGTGCCTATTGTCGTTACTGAACGCAAGCGCACAAACCAATGCGTCGCAAGAATCGTAGTTTTCTTTCTTCAACTCACCCTTTTTATTATATATCCAAGGAATATCCGGGTATAGCTCGGAAACACAGTTCATCATAATCAGTTTTTTGTCACAGTCGAACGGGTATGAGCCGAAAAGGATAAGATGATTATCGCTTATAGCCTTTTTAATGTGTGACAGCGGATATACAACACCTTTCTTGTTGTATTTCCTGATTGACAGTAGTGACGGGAACGAATGCATTCTCGCGTCGTAGCTTGAAATGTACGATGGAACTATATGCAGCACCCTGTAGACCGCGTCTGACAATATTCCGTTGAATTGCAGGAGTTGCGCGACAGTCTCAGCGTTTGAGCCACCAGAAGCGTACACCATAGGTGATTCAATGACAACGTCCGTTATTTCCTTAAGCGGGCATTGGATTCCACTGAGAACCTCGTCCATTTTCTTCAGGAAGTTCTCCTCAAAAATTTCCTTCCTTAATATAAGGGCTTCTATCCCCTTTATCTCTTTCGATATTTTAGGGGACACATGCGAGATTAGCTCTATTTGTGGGAGGGCTTCACCATCATCATATATAATAGCGATGCCAATACAAGCGGTACTTATGTCCAACCCGAGAATCAATTTCGGGTATTTTTTATCAGATGAAGATTCGTTTATCATTTTTGCAATTAAGTTCTTGATTAAAAGTTGGTTCTATTAACTTACACATTTTTCTGTACCATTCGTTAGTCGGCGTCCACCAATCTGAAATCATTAGCCTCCATTTCTCAGGGTTGTATGCAATGTCTCCATCTTTATTTATCGTGGGTTCCTTTATTATCACGCCGAGCCTCTCCCATTCGAGGTTCTTATTGAATTTCGAACACTCATACCAAGGAGTGATTATAACGCTTGGCGAAAGTTTGTTTATGAATTTTTGTGCATTCGATGTGCCATTTTTCAATGTTGTCACGCCAATCACTTTGGATATTTCAAATGAAATGGAAAGCTGTGCGAGAAAATCGACGTTTTCCAAAAACTCATATTCATCGAGGTACAATTCTTCTATCCGGCGCTCCCTTTGCGAGATCATCCAATTATCAGCCCTGCCCGGTGACAAAAAATTTAAGTGAGAAAGCGCTTCTGCGACAAATCCCCCTTCTTCAAAATAGCGTAACGCGTTTTTCATAAAGTTTTCAGCATATTTTGCAGCCATGGCATTGCAAAATACCATAGCAAAAACGCTTTTTTCATATGACTGCTTGTCCGTCTTATATAGTTCATAGAGGCGAAACAAGGAATGGATTAGATATGATACGGTATATCCGACACATCTTGCCTTCACTACGCAGGTGCATTTATTCGCGTTGATGGTATTGATAAATTTCTCTTGATGCGGATATAGCTTGACATCTTCTTTACCGAGTATTTTCGGAAGTACAGAATTTATGAGTTCTGTTTCTTTCATGTTACGCTTTTTGCTAAAAAATAAAACAAGATTGCAAATTATCAACATTTTGCGTATATTTGCACTATGGAAATTAACAAAAAACTACTTGATGACATAAGATCGTACTGCAAACTCAACGGATTGAAGTTGGGCGAGTATGTGAATGGCACGCTTAAAAGGGCGTTTATGGAAGACAAGTACGGTGACGCTCCGTTCTTAAAGAAGGACAGCCAGGAGTTCGTTATGTACGGGAACAAGGCTTTCGAAGACGCCGTCGACGCTGAAGTTAAGAGGATATTGAGCGACCCCAAGGAATTTGAGGAGATTACCAAGAAATTCAACCAAAAATTTTTCAAGGGTACGGATGAATTGGATACGGCGATGAGAAAGTTCAACGAGACCTTTTTCCGTGGAATGAAAGAGGCTCAGGAGACAGAGAAGGAAATTTCCGACTATATGGAGAAAAATAACCTCGAACCTGTTTCAATGGACGAATTGATATACGGGGATGACGAGACAGCAACCGAAACGGCTAATGACGCGTCTAACGGTTCCACGGAGATTCAATCTCAGCAAAATGTCGAGAAAAAAGATGATATTTCAGACAAAACTGGCAACAGACAGCCAAAAAGACGAACAATAAACGTAAAATGATGAGAAAGGTTGAAATAGGAGAAAGGGCAAGTGTCACCGTAAAATGGCACGTTAAGCCTTCCGATTATTCGCGGGAGGGGGAAGAGAACATAGCGTTCAAATTCGCAAGCAAATACGGGATTCCTAGGGAACGCGTAAAAGTTGAGCCGGATTTCATAACCGTTAATGGTGACAGCGAGGATGCATTGGTAATGGATGCGGCCAAAAACATTCAGGACCCTGCGTTTCAGAAGTCACTTTTTTCCGTGTACATTAAGGAGAACGGCATAGAAGACTATGACTCGGAAAAGCTCAATGAAATTGACAATTTGATCAATAGTCAGATAAACTATGACCTATATGATAAACACAAGAAATATTCAATCAAGTGGATAAAATGGTCAAATTTCATGTCGTTTGGCCCTGACAACTTTATAGACCTTACAAAGTTGAAAGGACTAGTCCTCCTTACATCTGAGCCTGCAAATCAGGGAGGAAAGACGACTTTCTGCCTTGATCTTTTCAGGTTCCTGCTTTTCGGAAAAGTAACGTCAAGGGAATCGGGATGGACGCTGGCAAGGGCATTCAATGACCACATTCCCGAGGCCACGGAAATGACTGTCGAGGGCTGCATATCAATAGACGGAATCGACTATGTGATTAAAAGGGTTTTGTCGCGTCCTGAGTTGAAAAAACGCACCGAACGCAGCAAGATAACCAATAAAGTTGAATACTTTAAGCTTGTGAACGGTGAATATGTGAGCCTTGATGACGACGAAGACGTTGAGAATGAGAGTGGAACCGGCAATCGCGAAACGAACAAGGCAATCAAGGACGCAATCGGAAACGAGTCCGATTTTGACCTTATGATTTGCGTCGATTCATCCAATTTGAAGGGCCTTATCTCGTTGAAGGATACCGATAGAGGCAGACTTATTTCAAGATGGATAGGTCTTCTTCCACTTGAGGAGAAAGATAAGCTTGCGAGGGAGTACTTCAACAAGTCAGTCAGTCCGAAACTGACAATGAACAGGTACAACAAAGAAGATCTGGCCGGACAGAACATTGAACTCGAGGAGGCCAACAAGGAACTCATTGAGAATGGTGTAAAATGGAGCAAGGAAAAGGAGGAGTCCGACAAGAGGATAGACGATTACCGCGAAACGAGGGACATTTTGCTGAAATCGAGGCTCCAATTGGACGATGAAATCGCGAATGTTGACAAACATACCGTTGAAGAGTCCAAGGAGAGGATAACAGAGGACGGAAAACGGAAGGCCGAAGAGAAGGAGGCGAATGAGAAGAAATACGAAGCCCTGAAAAGCGTTGTATTTGACGAAGATGAATATAAAGGCCTCGTAAAGGAGGAGAGGAACCTCTCTTTTGAAGCAAATGACCTTGAAAAATCCATTACCAGGAAGAAAAATGAGGTAAATGCGCTCAAAAAGGGTGAATTCTGCCCAACATGCGGCGCAAAGTTGAAGGGCGTCGACAATACGAAGGCAATTTCCGAAGCGGAGGCGTGGATTGAGGAATCGAGCGAGAAACTAACTAAGCTCGACAAGAAAATAAAGAAGCTTCAAAAGGAAATTGATGAAAAAGAAGCCGACAGGGCAAAATACAATGAAAAGATAAAGCTCGAGCTCATAATAGAGAAAAACGAGTCGGATATCGAGAACCTTCGCGGTAAGTTAAAGGAGTGCAACAGGATTCTTCGCGACTTGAAGAAGAACGAAGAGGCCATTGCCCACAATAATGAAGTTGACGCGAAAATCAATGTCATTGACGAAAACATCAAGGTCGAGACTTCCATTTCAAGGGATCTTGAAAGCAAAATGAATGATGCGAGGAACGATATAAAGGCGAATAAGAAAGCGATTTCCGAAAATAAGTCGTTGATTGAGGTAATCGAGTCTGAAGAGAAACTCGTCAAGACATGGAAGCTTTATCTCGACATGATTGGGAAGAATGGAATTTCAAAGATTGTACTGAGGAATGCGCTTCCAATGATTAACGGAGAACTTCACAGGCTTCTTTCGGACGTTTGCGATTTTGACGTAGAAGTTTCTATTGACAACAGGAATGACGTCGCTTTCCATATGTTGCACGACGGGGTCAGACGTTCGTTGGGAAGCGGTTCCGGCCTCGAACAGACAGTGGCAAGCCTTGCGCTGAGAAGCGTTTTGAGTAAAATGTCCACGTTCAGCAAGCCGTGCTTTGTTGTGTTCGATGAAATACTTGGCGGCGTCGCCGATGAAAATTATGACAACGTAAAACGGCTTTACGATAAAATCGTGAAAGACTACTCGTTCATATTGGAAATCACGCACCTGAAAGCCATTGCCGATTGGCATCAGACTTCGTTGGTGGTGAAAAAAGAGAACAATATTTCGAAAATTGAGAATGCTTAACGCGTTCTCAATTTTTTATTGTATATTTGTTTTAGGTCGTTAAGTTTAACTTACTAAATAAACAGATATGAAAAAATAGTGATGGATTAAATGTCCAAGAAAAGTGAACCTATTTCAGATAATGCTTTAAAGCAGTATATGAAAAGCATAAAGCCGTATAAACCTTTGTCGAGAGATGAAGAACGCGCTTTGTTGTATGAATATAAGAGTAATGGTAACATAGACGCAAGGAATAAGCTCATAACCTCCAATTTGAAATATGCTTGTAAACTCGCAGCCGGCTTTGTTGGCCGCGGGCTTGAATTTTGTGATCTCGTATCGGAAGCGAATAAGGGCCTTATTGATGCAATTGAAAGATTCGACATATCCCAGGACGTTAAAGTTATAACGTATTCAAAATGGTGGATAATACAGCGAATGCAATATGCCCTCACGAAGCGCGGGCAAATGCCAGAATCCGAACTTCCCTGTGAAACTGACTACGATACCGGCGAGGACGAAGATAATCCGGCCGTAAAGATTGCCAATCCAAAAGATGAGGCTTTCAAGATAGACGAAGAGGAAAACGAGGACGAGCGCGACTTAAAAAAGTTTATTGATACGGTATTTAATGTACTCGATGAACGCGAGTCTGATATGATCAACATGTACTACGGCAGGCTCGGATATAAGGAATATACTCTTGAACAAATCGGAAAAAAATATAAATTAACAAAAGAGAGGGTAAGGCAGATAATTGAAAAGGCCTTTAGAAAACTACGTTCTGAGGCGATGGTCATGGACAGCAAATATCTTTCTCGATAATTAAAAACTTTTAAAAAATATGGCAGAGACAAAGACTACAAGAACCAGAAAGCCGAAGACTGAGAATGCGGCTGCTGACGAAAACGTAACAGTTAACAACGCTGTTGTTGATGAAACCAATAATGAAGCAGTCGAGGAACAGCAGGTGGAAGATGGGACCGTGGCTGAAAGCGAGACTGTAAGCGTCGAGGAGCCGGCCGCGGAAGAAACGGCGAACGCCGAGGAACCTGCAGCTGAAGAAGCAGAAAGCGAAACGGAGATTACGGCGGAAGAACTTGGCAATCTTGTCAAGGAATTCGAGAATCCCGAGGAGAAGCTCAATGAGAAGCTTGCCGAATCCGGCAACATCGAAGAAACCGTAAAGGAAGAGATTGAACGCGTTACTGAAATTGAGCAGAAGCTTGAAAAGGATATCGCCAAGATTGAGGGCACAGCGAAAAAGCCGGAAAACAAGCCCCGAAAGGTTTTCTACAATCCAAGCTTCAATGATTTCTGGAATGGCGTAGGTGAAACTATTTAATAGTATGGTACGCAGAAAAACAAAAATTAACGAAGAATACGAAATTACGCAGGAAATGATTTCTGCGGTAAGGGATGCATCTTTGAACAAATCTGTATTGAATGAGGAATCCGACAGCAAAGAAGAGGAAGACGCGATTCCAATTACTGACGACCCGAAATTCGGACAGAATGTTCTTCAAAATCAAATAGAGAATTTCCGAAAGACTGTTAGCGGTGGCGCGAAATTCGCCGACGCAAGTGATAATGCCGAGGAAAACCCGCTTATTTTTTATCCTACGTCCGGGAACCTCGTATTCAGCGGAAGTATCCCCAACATTGCCGGTCTCAAGTTCCAGTTTAGCTTGAATGACGTGACAAATGCTCCGTATATTTTCGTTGACGGATTGGCTCTTACTGACGACGTGCTTAACATTCTTAGGAAGCTTAGCGGCTTCTATAAGAATTGGCGCGATGAGTGGAGTGCTTCTACTGATTTGCTCGACAGACTGAAAAAGAAAAAATCTTAATTTGGCAAATGTAATTGTTATATAAGACCGGGCCGTTTGGCTCGGTTTTATTTTGTTTTAGTGTGTTGGTTTTATATTTATTATGTAATAAATTGTTTTTATGGCTGTCAATAAGGATAAAATGGTTGAAATGATTACTGAAGAAATTCAGAAATCAGACATATGGCCCGCGATAAAAAACGATCGTGATTTTGAGAGGCGTGTCAAGGAACTCGCATCCGATGTCGTCGTCGAATTGTTCAGGGTTCTTTGGCAGCATAATTCTCTGTTTAAAAACCTTGGAAGATGAGTAGCGAAGTAACATATTTCAGGTTTTTATCTGAGGTGAGGGCGTTTCTTGCCAAACTGCTTAAAAATCCGATAGACGCTCAGCCAAGCAAATATCTAAAAGACAACGGCGTTAGCAGGAAGTGGCTGATTGACAATTTGATAAAGAGGGAAGTGTTGGAACGCCACGAGAAAATACTTGATTCTACGAATTCGGACGAGAAGAAAGCGAAATACGTTGTAAAATTCAAGGTTCGTAAAAAGGATTTTGAAAGACGGATATACAAGATTTACATCAAGAAATTTGAGAATAATGTGAATGAATCTGTTTTTGCTGACGAAGAGGATATGAAAAACAAAATACTTAACGGGCCCGATGGCGAAGTTTACAAAAAACGCGGAGGAATAAAGGAAGAAGGTGAAGGCGGGGCCATTGGCGGAGCCACTTCGTGCGATTCAGTTGGCGCTGAGACGAGCCGCGGCGACGTTGGTTATGACGTCCCGTTCGGGCAGGTCCAAAGGCGAGTGATCGGCGGAAGGCCGAAAGAGAAGAAAAATGATAACGGCGTTAAGCCTGAAAACGTACTCGGAAAGACGCTTGTTGCCGAGAAAAAAACTAGACGAGTTTTCGTTACCGAAGAACAATTGAAAACAATCCTCGAAAGTGAAGTTGGCGGTGCAACAACAACGTTTTCCGTAGCATCACAGACAAGCGACGGACAACTTGGCCCAGTTAGACCGGGCTGTATGACATTCAAGAAACCTGACGGATCCGCAGACGATTCCGCTTTCGAAAGAAAACCAGGCTTCAGTGTTAGAAGGATAGGAGATAAATGATATGCAGAGGCCATTCAATTCTGACTTTGAAAGGATTAAACGCTTATCCACAGAAGAGGCGAAGAAAGTAGACGAAAAGATAAAGAGCGGAAAATTCAACAGTTATGAGAAAATGAAGCTCTACGAACAAAAGTTTACACCGGGCCTGTTTTCCGAATGGTACTCGATGTATAACAAATACAGAAGTCCTTGGTGATTAAAACGAAAATAAAAAATATTTATAATAAAAGAAAATATTAATAAAATGAGCACTATCAGTTACACAGTGGGAGAATTGAAGCGCATTATTAAGGAAAGCAAGAATGAGTTCGATCCGAAACTTGGTCCGAATGTCATGTCTGATAATAAGCGCAATAACGAAAAGTCCTACAAGGATGCGGAGAAGTCCGCGAAGGATTATGATGGTGGTTTGCGGAAGGAGAAGAAGGGCGAGCTTCCCGAGAAATCCGATGGAAACAGAACCACGCTTGACTATAACCCGAGGACGGATCCTGGGAAGGACTTCAAAGACAAAGTCGACGCACAGGCGAAGGGATATACTTCCAAATTGGAAATGGAAAACGGCATAGAGAAAGCCGCTGAATTTGACAATGATGGGAAAATAAAGAAATATTTCTCAGATGATGCCGACAAGACCAATGATTTAAAGAAAAAACTTGCAGATTCAGGCATACAGGGTCATAATATGAAAGACGAAAATAAAAAGAAAAATACCATGTACGAAAATTCAGCGCCGAAAGCCAAGAGGCTTAGGTTTAAAAATACCAAATTCCTCAACGAAGCCCAAATGCTTTCAAGAATACCGGAGGAATATAAAATTGACGGTCAGAAAATTTACATGAAAGATGCTGCAGATAACGAGTATCTTGTTGAATGCGTGAAAAGCGAAGCGACCGGTATAATCGAGACAAATGTCATAAGTTACTCAAACGAAAGGGTTCTTTCAGAGCAGCTTGACAGGATGAATCAGTTGTTCAACTATGAAACAAATAAGGATTACGCTCCTGCGACGGTAAAACAGCGTATCGCGGAGAACAGCAATTTCGAAGATTTCATGAATTTGTCAAGAAGTCTGATAAAGTAGTAAAACATACCTTTTCACCATGTCTGAAGAAGTAAAAAAACAAGAAACTAAAATATCTGATGAAACATTAGGCGGATTCAGTAAGGTGATGGATCTCATTGCTAAGCATGGCATTGGTAAAATGATTATCGGCACGCTGTTCTTTGTATTTTTCTCTTGGATGGTTTATTTGGCGACGAATCCGGGCGTCATATTTGAAAGGTATAACCAATATATCGCAGAAAAACACAACGCCTCGATTGATTATCGGATGGAAACGGCCCCGATTATAAGATCCCAGTTGAACCAACTTGCGTTGGAAACGGATGCGGAACGTGCTTATATCCTCGAGTTCCATAACGGAAAATCAAATCCAAGCGGCCTACAGTGGCAATTCGGCGACTTAACCTTCATAAATGACGGCACTGACGACATTAGCGACGAAATACAGAACGTATCGCTGTCAAGGTACAATTTCGCAAATATCGTTTATGAGCGCGGTTATTGGATAGGAAGCATCGATGAGCTTATAAGTCTTGACGAGAGATTTTATAACCGAATGAGGCTTAACGGTGGCAAATACTTCGTGTTCCAAATGATGTACGGAGCGAATATGAGGGAAATCGGAATTCTCGGAATATCATTTTTAGAGAGACCGGAAAATATCACTGCGGACGCCCTAGTAAGAATTGTTCATAAATATGGTTCAAGCATTTCACCATTGTTAGATGAGTCAAACGTTAAAGCAAAATAAAGTTAAAGGCGGGGCTTTCGGTTCCGCCTTAATGTTAATTAAGGGGGCTCTTAAAAAAGCCGCTAAAAGCAAAGTGATGAAAGCGGTTGAAATAATCCTCCTTGCGGTTCTTTTACTCGGCGGTAGTTTTATCGCCGGAAGGAAAACCATCCACTATGACGAAAAGGCGCCCGAGATAAAATATTTGCCCGGCGATACTATCAAGATAACGAAGTACGAGCCCGTCCCGTATGCTGTTACGCATCCGGCCGACACGGCAAACATTATCGAGGAATGCATAAAAAGCGGAAAATTCTCAGACCTGTTCCCTGTCAGTACCCGTGATTCCATAATTTACGTTTCAAAGGAAGATACGGCGGCCGTGGTAAAAGACTGGGCCACAGAGCGATTGTATAACGAAACGATTTTTGATGCAGACACCGTCGGAACTGCAAATGTTTCCGCGAAAGTGCAGTACAATAGGCTTATTTCATTGGAATCGACGTTTGTTCCTGCGAACAAAAACACAACGATAACGAAAGTCGTCGGAAAGAAATACGCTCCATTCGTCGGCGCCGGCATAACGACAATGCCGTCTTATATCATAAATGCGGGAATGTTCTTCGAGGACAAATACGGCGTATCGGCGATGATGCTTCACGATTGGGAGAAGAAGAAAGTTTACGTTGGCGGAACAGTAATCTACAAGTTTTAATCGTTCGGTTCATACTGTTTATCCGAAGGCTGCTGTTCAGCTTTCGGATTTTTTTTATATATTTGTAGAAAATGTGACAAAATGGTTGCTATAACTAAACTGCTTGTTTTCATATTGATTTTTTGCATTCTATATGTGGTGAAAGAGGCCGCTGAATTCATGTTCGCATGGTTCAACGATCGTGCTCAGTTCGATACGAAAAATGGGAGAGTGTGGCTCTACATCGGACTCGCGCTATCATATATTTTCACAATAATTTTCACAGGGTTTGATTTGTTCTAATGGCACTGAAAGATAGGATAGAGAAATTAAAGCCATACCTCCTTGTTTATAACGTGAGTATGGAAGATGGCGTCCAGTACGCCGTATTAAGGATACCGAAAAATTGGTCCGTACCCGTACAGGAAATAAAAAACGCGTATGGCGTCGAAGTCAGGAACATCGAAGGCGGAATTTGCTTCCTTGCTGAGATTGATAAGGGTTCTGACGTTTTATTCGATTCACTTGAGTATGCGGTGGATTTGAATGTAAGGCTGTTGGAAAGGGCTGAGTTGCTGAAAGAAAAAGTTGAGGAATTGAAGAACATTTTCTTGACGGAAAAGAGCATCGAAAAGCTAAAGACAATAGAATTCGTGTTCAAGCCAAGAAAGAAGGTAGCCGCAAAGGTAAAGACTGCGGTAGAGAAACCGCAGGAAGAGGCAAACGAGGTTGTGGTAAAGGAAGAACCGAAAGATTCCGGTGATACCGGATTAATGGATTTTGTTGAAAAAAGCATAGAGGAATGACTTGGTTGATCATATTTGCATACACTTTTTTCGTGTATGGAATAAGCGTTTTATTCACACAATCGTACGGACCTGCTAATATTTTTTTCAGGCTGAGGCTATGGGCGGAAAAAATTGGAGACAACTTCGGAATGCTATTCAAGTGTATGACCTGTTTCCCGACGAATGTTGGGTGGGTTTTTTCGCTTTTTGATTGGTTCCTGGTTCCGGGCGTCGCAATATCTCCATTCAACATAATCTTAGGAGGCACCGGCCTATGGTGGCTTGCTATGATTCTCGACGCATGTTATTGTGCCGGTATTTGTCATTTGCTGTGGAATATAGACGATTTTATAGATAAAAGCACCCCAATTTTTGAAGATGAATAATTTCAACGGCTTCATTGATAACCAGATATCGCAATTAAGGAAAGATAAAGCGTCAATCGACAAGGAATTGAACGACTCGAAAAACGCATTTGCTGACGCGATTAAAAAGTCTTTCAAGGCTGAAGACTTGCTTTCTGAATTGCCGGCCGAAGCTGATAAAGAAGTCATTGACGAGCCTAAGAAAGAAACCTTTTTTGAAAAGTTAAACAGGATATTAAAGAAATGATACTTAAATTCGATGACCTTGTCAACATATCCAATGCATTATGGCGAGCCGGCTACGGGGAAGAACGCTTCAATATATCAATACCTGTCGAGAGCAAAGAAATCCTCGATAAATTGAATGAGGATTTTCATTACAGGTTCAACCAAGAGGGAGAAATAGATTTCGACGTGGATGATATAAACATAAAAATCGGTAGGCACAGCTTCACTTACTACGTAGACAGCGAAAAAACGGAGGAAGAAGCATGATTCATGTCTTTTCAGAGGATTTAATGCCGAAAATACATGACTATGATATAATCCTGATTCCTATGGGATTGAACAATTCTTTTAATTCTGGTTTCAAGAGCGAAATAGCCGCTAATTTCAATGGAATTAAAAAATCGGAGTGGGAGCTTGGAGGATATGGGGACAGGAGACGGATGGGAACGATTTCAACATCCGAGATGGACGGAATCACGTTTGTTTTTTGCTATATAGACAAAGGCGGATACAAAGGCGGAGACTCGATAGATTATTCCGCGTTAAAGAGAAGCCTCGAACTCGTCAAAAAGAGGTTTCAGGGGCAAAAAATAGCTTCTCCTCTTCTTGGGTTCGGCAGATTCGAGGGTAATGGAGACAGAGACGTTATAATGGGAATTTTTTCGGATGTGTTTGAACATTGTGACGCAGTAAACTTAGATATATACATTTTTGAAAGCCGCGATAGGAAATTGGAATTTTTTCGCAGGATAGCTGAGCTCCGTGCAAAATTCAAGCAAAGGGAAATATCATCGGAGGAATATTCTATGGCGAGAGCGAAAATCGAATGGGAGAGGAAGCACGGAATCTTCAGGAAAATGCCAGACGGTTATGAATACAGGCCAAAAAATGAACGTAGGGATGATATAATCACGATCAAGAAAGACGATTTTGAAAAATAGATAGTTTTTATTATTTTTGCACTATGATTGAAAAATTGACCATTAGTGAAGATGTGATACGGCTTATACCACACTTCAATTTTACGGAAACCCCGCAAATCAGCGACTTGTCAGATGAACAGGCCCCGAGATGGGGACTTGATTACAACAGTATTTATGGCGGCTCATTCTTGCTTGAGGATCTTGCGCTTATCCTTGGCGTTTACAATGAGGTTATTCCAGAAACCGCTGAAAATGCTGACGGACCAAGATATCCCGAAAATGTCGAACAGCGCCTGCTTGATGCCCATACATTTGTCATTGAGCACATGAAGGATATTGAGGATATCATTCATCAATTCGTTGTAAAGGGCGGGATTACTGCCGGTACCTATAAGTGCGATCATAGAATTAGGATTTGGGAACGAGATGAGTAAGACTGAGAATCTTTGCCCGTACTGTGGGCTTGAAATGGTCGATGGCGAATGTCCGAACGGCCATCGAAATAAAAAAATGTGCCTTAATTGCGCATATTGCCAAATAAACAATGACGACGACCTTGTTTGCAAAAACGAAGAGAACCTATCTGACGCGGTCGAGAAAGCCAAAGAGGCCATTGAAGGTATTAACGGGTACAAACTCGTTGGCGAGCTAAAAATGGAGCCGATACCGCTGAAAAAACCGACGACAAAATGTAAGAGGTGGGAACTTTCTGAGGAAATGCTTAAAAAATTTGCAGAAAGTTTCGAATAATGTGAAACTTTTCCGCCCGAAAGGCGTATATTAATTTGGCAGTAAATAAAATTTAGATAAAATTTGAAACGAATATGATTGTAGGAGAAACTTCGAAATATTTTAGAACAAGCAAGTGCCTAAACGTTTTCCTTACCGATATGAGAAAACTTCCGCTTCTTTCCGTACAAGAGGAAGAGGAGCTGGTCTTGAAAGCGAAGGCCGGTGACAAAGAGGCAAAAGACCGTCTCATAAACGGCAACCTGAGGTTTATTTATTCGATTGCTAAAATTTATGCAAGGAATGAGGACGAGCTCATGGATTATGTCAATGAGGGCGTAATCGGACTCGAGGAGTCATTAAGGGCTTTTGACCCGACACGCGGTTATAAATTCTTCACCTATGGTGTGTGGTATATCCGCCGAGGGATGAACTATTACCTGATGACAACCAGGGATACCGTGTCAAGATCCGCACCTGTCGGGCAGATGGCAAAGAAAGCGGACACCATCCGTCAGAAATATTACGCAAAGAACGGCAGGATGCCTTCGCGTGAAGAGGTGAAGGAGATTTTGAAAGAGACGTTCAATATCGAGGCTAAAAGCGACGAATTCCTTTCTGATAACTCAATGATGTCAATCGAAGAGGAGGTTTCTGATGATTATTCCGTTGAAAATTCCGCTATTTTCAACTCGGCGACCGCCTGCATCAATGACTACGAAACAGTTTCTGAGCAGGAGGCCATCAACAGCGAGCTTGAATATGCGTTGTCGTTCCTTACTGACACTGAGGCCGATATCCTTAAAATGAAATTCGGAATTGGAGAATATGACGGAACCCCGTATTCCGACGAAGAGATTGGCGAAAAATACCATACTCAGGCATACAGAATCAACAGGATTATCGAAAAGTCCATTGAGTACATAAGACAAAATGTAAACAAAAAAGCTGTGTAACGGGTTTCTACGAAATCCGTTATTTTTATCGTATATTTGCGAAGTAAACTATTGTTTTTATGGGACTTTATAACGAAAGAAATTCAAGAAGCCCGTTCATTTTGCCATTTTTAGCAGTACTACTATTTGTTGGGCTTTCGCTTTTATTCACTTGGCCTGTTCAACTATTATGGAATTGGCTGATACCATCGTTGTTTAATGGGCCACAGATAACATTTTGGCAAGCTTTCGGGTTAGAAATTCTTTGTGGCTTTTTGTTCAGATCAAATATAAATTTTAACAACTAATGTACAATTTCATTGGAGGAATAGCGGGCGATATAATCGGAAGCGTATATGAATGGCACAATGCAACCGATTTGTCCAATATAGAATTTTTCAAGAATGGGTGTAAATATACCGACGACACCGTTTTAACGTGCGCTGTAGCAAGTTGGCTCGTTAAGAGTGAGGGGCTCGCCGAAGAAAAGTCCCTTGAAATTCTTAATAATGAGCTTCGTAAATTCGGAAAGGCCCATCCCTATGCCGGTTATGGGCATATGTTTAGGGATTGGTTGAATTTACCGAAGCCTAAACCAATGGGGAGTTTTGGCAACGGCGCAGGAATGAGGGTTTCTCCTGTAGGCTTCTTTGCGAAGACTGAAAATGATTGTCTACGCCTTGCAGAATGGTCCGCTAAGGTCACACACGACCACCCAGAAGGCATTAAGGGCGCGAAGGCAATAGCTCTTGCAATATATCTTGCAAGACGCGGAGAGGGGAAACCATACATTAGAAGCCGAATTGAATCTGATTTCGGGTATAACCTCGAACACAAAGTAGAAGACTATGTGACGCTTGATGGGTATAAAATAGTCGGAAGGTCACATAAATTTGACGCGACCTGTCAAACAACGGTACCTGAAGCGATTGTTGCGTTCCTTGAATCAGATTCGTATAGCGATGCAATTATTAACGCAATAGAGATTGGCGGCGATACGGACACAATTGCCGATATGACCGGCGCGATAGCCGGCGCCTATTACGGTGTCCCTTCATACATTTCGGAAAAGGCTATCAGCTTCTTGACGGAAGACCTTTTAAATGCAGTAACAGAATTTGACAATTGTATTTTAAACCATGAGCGAAAGAATAAAGCTTAATTACGACGACATTACCATTGTTCCGGAAGAGCTTACGGACATTTGCAGCAGGAGCCAATGCAACCCGTACGATGAAGACGGCTATTTGCCAATATTTGCCAGTTGCATGAGTTCTGTTGTTTCAATCGAAAACGCAGGAGATTTCAACGCTGCAAGAATCCGCGTTGTAATACCGAGAAGCTATTCTGTTGATGAAAGGCTTAAATACCTTTTTGAAAACGAAGGTAATTTTGTTGCATTTTCGCTGAATGAGGCCAGGGATATTTTCATTAACAGAGCCGAAGAACTTGAAATTGAGCTCAAAATCACAAAAAGATATGTGCATAAGTATGCTGAATATAGAGTAGCGGATATGCCGATACGCGTATGCATTGACTTGGCGAACGGGCACATGAAATGCCTCCTTGGTCTCGTTAAGGAGCTGAAGGCAAAATACGGAGACTCAATGCTTATTATGACGGGAAATATCGCAAATCCGAAAACTTACGCTGATTATGAAGAAGCCGGAGTAGATTATTGCCGAGTATCAATCGGGACCGGAAACGTATGTTCAACAAGTTCGAACACTGCAGTGCATTTTCCCGTTTTTTCGCTCCTTAAAGAGATATACGAAATAAAGCGGTCTATAGGCGGCAAATGTAAAATCATCGCTGACGGCGGAATCAAGGGATTCAGGGATGTTCAAAAGGCTCTTATATATGCAGATTATGCAATGATAGGCAGTCTTTTCAATAAGGCTATTGAGAGTGCAGGAAAGACTACTTACGGAACGTTTTATTGGAACATAAGGGGCAAAAAAATAGCCCGCCCTATAAAAACGCTGTTTTATTTCGGCAAAGAAGTCCCAAAGAGTGACTATGAATACGTTTATCATCTCGTAAAAACGGGAAAACTTACCGTATGGAAAGAGAATTTCGGAATGAGCACGAAAATAGCACAGAGCCTTATCAATAAGGCTAACAGTTCTGAAACAAAAAAGCTAAAAACATCGGAAGGTCTGCTTAAATACCAAAAAGTCGAATTTGACCTTAAAGGATGGGCAGAGAATGAGACGGACTATTTGCGCTCAGCAATGAGCTATACGAACTCGAAGACCCTGGAAGAATTCAAGGATTCAGAATGGGCACAAATAACTAATATAAGATATAATAATTAACATGGCAAATTTTCAAACAGCTATTGACGCCCTTAAAAGGGGTGAACGAGTAGCAAGGAGAGGTTGGAGAAACGGGTTTTTGTTTTTAGCCTGTGGGCTTGATTTTTTCACTACGGCCGACTTGTCTTCCGTGTATGATAAGACAGGCGGACAGTGCAGTGGAAAAGGCGACGATGCAACTTGGCATTATGACTGCGGTCCGGCTTGGGACAGACGGGCGATATGTTTTTGCCCAAAAAGAAAAGACCGTGGAGCTATAACAGTTGGTTGGCTCCCTAAATTTGACGACATTTTCGCAGAAGATTGGTATATCGTAAGAACGAAAGAAGACGCCGAAGAACTCGCAAAGGAATCCGATGAGACGGAAAATGAAGAGACAAACGAAACCGAACAGGAGGAAACCAAAACAGAGTATTCCGAGGCTGAAGTACGGAAGGATTTTGATGAGCTTGAATGGCTCTTTAAAAGAATTTTACCATTTATTTAAGTAAATAAAAGTATGTACGAAGGTTTTGAAACCGAAGCCAATATGGATTGGCGTGGGATTCCGGAAGAAGAAAAAGTATCTCCAGAAGAGATAGAAGCCATGGATGCCATGAACGCCGGTATCATAGATGGATATAACAGGAAGTTAAATAAGGAGATAAAATCCGCAATAGATTCAGGAACTCCGCTTGAAGAGCTTAAAAAACTGAGGGAAGAGTATAAGATACCCGGCCCTGTGGAGCGAATGAGCGAAGAGCATATTAGGGAGTTTATCAGGGCAAACGAGCTTTTGGTCCGTGAGCGTTCCGCAAGCGAGCTAATAAAGGCTTTATCAAATGCGATGACATTTTTAGGAAAAGACGAAACCGTTGAACTTTGTAAAAAGGTACTGAATGTTAGAGGTTAAAAATGTGCGTGTGTACGATCTTGTTGAAAGCATAACATCGTGCAGAAACGCAATGAGGCTTGAAATGCCTGAATATACAGAAGAGGAATTCAATAAGGGGCTCGAGCGGGCAAAAAAGCTCGTCCGAGCCTCAAAAAACTCGCCAAACGTAAAATGCCACGACAATTTCCTTAAAGGAATACGCGTGTCGTTTGATTTGAAATATACGCAGTATATCACGAAGCAGTTTCAGCGTTACAATTGGTTCGATTATGTGTCGAGCAGTTCGCTCATGCATAAGCTCACGAAAATGGACGCAGACGCAATTTGTAACAAATATGTTTCGAAAACTAGCGTAGAGCAACTCGATAAGGATATAAAAGAGTATAACGAAATCGCTTCAATGGAGGCATATCCGATCGATGGCAATCCGATTGTATTCGAACTTCGCGACGGCACTACTATTGCAGCTGAGACGAAGGGAGACGCGTTATATTACGCATATATGAAATGTATAAGCGACTGCCCAATGGGAGCCGAGTTGTTTGTTCGCGTGTCAACGAATTACAAACAGCTACAAACGATATATTGGCAGCGCAAAGATCACAAGCTGAAGGAAGATTGGGGTGAATTTTGTAAATTTGTCGAACAATTGCCGTACGCCAAGGAATTGATTATTGGCGACGAGAAATAAAATTTAATATGGAAGAAGAAAGAACTGTTAATTTTAAAGAAACGCCGATGTTTGCTTCGCAACAGACGATTGTCAAACTTCTTAAAAATGTGAAATACACATTCGAACCGCTTAACGAATACGAGAATACGCAGTTTATCTGTGTAACAATGTATCCTGAAGACGATCCGGTAAAAAGCCAGTTTAGGCGTATAGGGTTCAAAATAAAAGAAAAATATTATTCTTGCCCGCTGTCTCTTACAGTATGCGGATATTATAAAGGCCGGCCGGTTCAAGAAATAATGGTTTTCAACAGGAACGATGTCCTTAATATAATTAAAGATGTTCCGGAAAACTACGTCGGGCCTGATATTTTATAAAAAAATTTGTATATTTGCTTAACAGATTGGAAATAAATTTTTCATAAACATATTTTATAATGAGTAAAGTTATTGGAATAGACCTCGGGTCAACTTTGAGCGAGGTTGCAGTTGTGGAAGGCGGAAAACCTGTTATTATTGTTAATGAAGAAGGCGGCAGAACCACACCATCTGTTGTTTCTCTTAAAGGCGATGAGCGAAAGGTTGGGGCTTCGGCAAAACGGCAGGAAATAACAAGCCCTAAGGAAACAATCAACCTTATCAAACGTTTTATGGGCGGAACTTACGATGAGGTCAAAGATAGTATTTCTCACGTCCAATATGAAGTAAAAAACGTAAATGGATATCCGAAAATCGTAGTAGAGGGGCGTGAATACACTCCGGAAGAAATTTCGGCAATGATCCTTACCAAAATGAAGGCAACAGCCGAGGCTTATCTCGGTGAGCCCGTGAAAGACGCCATTATCACTGTCCCTGCATTCTTCGGAAACGAAGCCAGGGAGGCCACGAAGAAAGCTGGTGAGATTGCAGGCCTTAACGTCCTCAGAATTATTGCTGAACCGACAGCCGCAATTCTCGCCTCTGGCATTGACATGGAAAAGGGCGGAAAATATATGGTTGTCGACTATGGTGGAAGTACGCTTGACTTCTCCGTTGCCGATATTTCCGATAAGGTGGTCGAAATACTCTCTTCATACGGAGACGTCTATTGCGGTGGTAGCGACCTTGATAAGATTGTGTCTGATTGGATTGTTTCTGAGTTCAAGAAGGAAACCGGTATTGACCTCTCCAAGGATACTCTTGCAATGTCAAGAATTATTGAGGCTGCAGAGAAGGCTAAGGTTGAACTCTCTAACACGACAAGTACCGAGATTAACCTTCCTTATATAACCGCGGTCGACGGACAGCCTCAGCACCTAAGACAGACTATTACGAAGGCAAAATTCGAGGAACTTATCGACAAGGAAATCGGAAAGGTTATCAACTGCGGAAAAGAGGCAATCAAGAAGGCCAAGATTTCAGCAAAAGATTTGAACGGTATCCTTCTCGTCGGCGGTTCCACACGTATCCCGTACGTTCAGGAACGGCTTGAAAAGGAATTCGGAGTCAATCTGATCAAAACCGCAAACCCGGATGAAGCTGTTGCGCTTGGAGCGGCTGTTCAGGGAAGCATCCTTGCAGGAGAAAATTCAAGCGACATTCTCCTTCTCGATGTAACACCGCTTAATCTTGGTATTGAAACGCTTGGCGGAGTAATGACCACATTGATCGAAGCCAACACGACAATCCCGGCAAAGAAATCACAAATATTCTCAACGGCGGAAGATAATCAGCCCGCAGTGACTATCAATATTCTTCAGGGGAATAGAACAATGGCGAAAGATAATAAACAGATCGGTCTGTTCAATCTTGACGGCATTGCACCTGCGCCTCGTGGAATTCCTCAGATTGAGGTTGAGTTCAATATTGACAGTAACGGAATCCTTAGCGTAAAGGCTACCGATAAGGCTACGGGAAAAGACCAGCACATTACCATTCAGGCAAAGGGTGGACTTTCTGACGAAGATATCGAGCGAATGAAGAAAGACGCTGAAGAACACGCCGAGTCAGATAAGAAGGCAAAGGAGGAAGCCGATAAGGTTAATGCCGCAGAGTCTGCAGCATTCCAAATTGAGAAATCAATGGAGGAGCTTGGCGACAAGGTAACCGAAGAGGAGAAGGCTGAAATCAAGCCTCTTATTGAGAACCTTCGCAATGCCGCAAAGGAGAAGGATATCGAAAAAATTGATACCGCTCAGAAAGCGCTTCAAGAGAAGTGGTTCCCTATTATGACGAAGATTTATCAGGCTCAGCAGCAGGGAGCACAGGCCGGCGCTGAAAACCCCGAAGAACCGGTCAAGGAAGAACCTAAAGAATAACCATTGAAAATAACAATTCGAGAATACGGTCATTTCATTTGAGATGACCGTATTTTTTTGGTATATTTGTTCTACTATGGCATTTAGTGGAAAAGTATATTTTTGTAGCGATTTACATTTTTCGCATCCCGCTCAGTTGTATTTTCATCCTGAGAGAAGGGACGCGGCCGGCATTTCGTTGGAAGAATTACAAACACTCCCCAAAGACGAGTTAATAAAACGCCACGATGAGTGGCTGATTGATTTGTGGAACAGCACAGTGAAAAAGGGAGACTTCGTGTATCATCTTGGCGATTTCTGCCTCGGGAACCGAGAAAGGACGGAAAAAATTCTGCAAAAACTTAAAGGCAGGAAGTTTTTTATTCGCGGAAACCACGATAAAAGCCTTAACGGGAACGAGAGATTTCTCGAAGGGATTTGGGATATAAAAGAAGCTAAATTCAGCCATGACATGTTCCCGTTCATAAAGGAAGGTGAGGCTTTTTGCACTGAACTGTGCCATTACCCTCAGCTTGCGTGGAACAGGCGAACACACGGAGCTTCGCACATACACGGGCATTGCCACGGCTCGATTGACAAATTAAACAGTGAATCGCTCGAGTTGCGTGTGGATGTTGGGTTTGACGGAGAGCTTGCCAATTACGGGATGGTTGATTTGGAGACAGTTTACAGATACTTTTACAGCATAGTAAATTCGGCCGGCTGTAATAATTTTCAGGAGTATGCCGAATGGTTAATGGAGAGACAGGGTTTCAGAATGTAAATCAAAATGGAAGAAAAAGTGTTTGACATAAACGACAGCAAGGCCCTCATTTTTGAAGATGATGAAGGAAGGTTTACACTATCTCCGAGGGGCTGTTTTGCTTCGGCCCTTTCAGATACTGGCATTGGCGGCTATGAAAACGCCACTGAACTGAGTAACGACCCTAAATTTGATTGCGCGTTCAAGGTATTAGTAAAGCGATTTAGGAAAAATGGATGGATTGAGAGTGACGGCAGAGAGCCATCTGGAAATGGAGACGATCAAAAAACCGTATTCACAAAAACAGTCGGCGTATATTTCAAAAACACAAGCGAGGACGAGTTAGAAGCGGCTTTTGACGAATTCGCAATTTTATTGGAAGAACATGGTAACACAAAAGAATAGATTATGAATTTCCAAAATTTAAAAGACAAATGTGAGTATTTTCGTTCGTTATCTGACTATAAGTTGGTTCCGAACAGCTATGTCATTATAATGCTGGATGGAAGGTCGTTCAGCAAAATGATAAAAAACAAATACAAAAAGCCGTTTGACGAGACTTTCATTGATATGATGAATGAGACGGCAAAATATCTGCTGCAGAACGTTCAGGGGGCAAAGTTTGCCTATGTACAAAGCGACGAGATTTCCATTCTCGTAACAGATTTCGATACCCCGATGACTGATTCGCTGTTCGGATACCGACTTTGCAAGATTCAGTCGATTTGCGCTGCAATGGCGGCAAGCAAATTCAATCAGCTTGCACTACAGAATACGTTCAAGGAGTACAATTTAGCGCATGGAACATTGTCTATTGAAAGCGACGAGTTCCCGTATGACGATTTTTATGGCATGGTCGAGGGGCAGAAGCTCGTGGAATTCGACTGTAAGGCATGGGCCGTCCCTGACTACAACACCGCGTTCTGCCATTTTCTTTGGAGGCAGAATGATTGCGTCCGAAATTCAAAGCAACAGGCCGCCCAAACGTATATTTCCCATAAGGATCTTACCGGCCTTGACGCAGACGAGCAAATTGGCCTGCTTATGGAGCGGGAAAATATTGATTGGAACACGGCATACAATGATGGTGAGAAGTACGGAAGACTTGTTTACAAAGAGAAGCGTTTATTTAAGAACCTCGTTGTTGATACTGAGACTCGCGGGCTCGCAGGAACCGATGCAACTTTCATGAAAGAACAGGAATACATTCGAAACGTATGGGAATCGCATTATGCATCACCATTTGCGGACGAAGGTAATGTTATCAAGAATTTAATACCGAAAAGGAATGAATAAAGATATTAAAATAGGGAGCCGTTATGGTCATCAGCACACCCTGAAGTATCTCCCCGAAGAAGGTGAAAATGTGTATATCCTAGTTCCCGCAAAGGAATGGATGCCGATTTACTGTAGTTTTGAGAAATTTGACGAGAACGCGGAAGTGAACGATTTGACTTCCTTAGATACCGATGGAGGGCCGTATTTAACTGTTGGTTCCGTTGTGGGCGGAAAAGAAGTTAAACGTATATACGAAAAGAAAAATGTCGGCAGTCTATTGGTGATTGAATAGGGGTTGTTCCGCCGGATTCATTTTGATTTCGGCGGTTTTTTTATTATATTTGCCATATGACAATAGAAGAACTTAGAAATAGCGGATTGATTGCTTATGAGTATAAGCGCGGCTCGCATATGTACCACCTAAACACCAAAACCTCCGATGAGGATTTTGGCGGTGTTTTCTTTTGCCCGAAAAAAATGCTTTTGGGCCTTAGAGGCCGGTACGAGGAGCAAGTTTCGGATTCAAAAAGCGACGTTGTATTTTATGAATTCGGAAGGTGGCTCGAGCTTTTGATCAAATCGAATCCGACAGTCCTCGAGGGGTTGTTTGCCCCGGAGGATTGCATAGTTGGAGAAGTTCACCCTGCAATCCGTAAAATTCTTGACAACAGGGAACTGTTCCTTTCAAAAGAGTGTTTCAAAACTTTTTACGGGTACGCGGTCAGCCAAATCAGCAAAGCACGCGGGCTCAATAAAAAAATCGTCAACCCCGTAACAGAAAGAAAAGACATATTGGATTTTTGCTACACGTTCAACGATCAGGGTTCCCTCCCGATTAAGAAATTTCTTGCTGAGAATAGTCTTGATCAAAAATATTGCGGCCTTGTAAACATTCCTAACATGTCCGATGGCGATAGCAGCATTTACGGTGTTTATTACGATTTTGCTGCCTATTTTAAGTTCGAAAACATCGATTGGGTTCGTGATTGGTATAACGGTAATTCTCCGTACAAAAAATTTTTCCCGAGCGTACCGGAACAGTTGTCCATACAGAAACGGTTCGAAGATAAAGAGTTTTTCCATTATGGCGGTATTGTTCATCCCGATGAAATTGAGAAATCGAATACAGTAAGGCTGTCTTCTGTCCCCAAGGGCGAAAAGCCTATTTGCTTTATGGCCTATAATAAAAACGGGTACATGAGTCACTGCAGGGACTATAAGAACTACAAGGAATGGGAGAAAAACCGTAATCCGGTAAGGTACGAAAGCAATCTTGGGCATAATTATGACGCAAAAAACGTGATGCACTGTATGCGCCTTGTCCGTATGGCGAAAGAATTGGCTCAGGGGAAAGGGTTCAATGTTGTCAGGACTTGGGACAGGGACTATCTTCTTGACATTAGGAACCATAAATTTGAGTATGAGGACGTAATGGCTCAGCTTGAAAAGGAAAAGTCCGAAATGGAGGAAGCAATAAAAAGCTGCACGCTTCCGGATAAAGTCGATTTCGACAAGGTGAATGACCTTTTATATAATGTAAGACTAAAGTATTACTTTAACGAATAACGGATATGGAAGTACAGTTCAACCCAGAGACATTGTTCCACGAAGACCCGTGGTACATCAAGACATATTACAGCATACGGTACTTTTTCAAACACACGCTTGGAAAACACCACATGGACGTTGTGAAAACTGCGTTCAATGGTGACCCGTGGGACGAAGGATACCTTCTTGAACTGGAATACGCCAAGATCAAGGAAATGCGAGAGTGGCATAAGGAGAAAGACAGGTATGTCGGGGTTGAGTTCACCGTGCGTGATATGGACATCTGCCTTAGTCTCCTCGAAATAATGATGGGGAAACGCAGCCTGTTCCATATCGAGGGAAAACTGCTGTCCGAGAAAACTGGCGAAAATGGTATGTACAGGGTCGTCGAATCGCCCGATTTCAAGTGCGTGACAGATGTTTACGTAAACGCGAGAAACGCAGATAGGTTTGTGACCGAGAAAACGAAAGACTTTTATATTAGGCATCTTGACGAATTGTACAAATTGAAAGCAAGGCACCTTTACCATAAAATAAGAGCCGACAGGGAAGAAGGCTGGTGGGAATAAATTTGGATTTTACAATTATTTTGTTTATTTTTGTACCGTATGACTAAAGAACAGGCAAAAATTGGCACTAAGGTATGGTATTACCCTATTCTTGGTGGAAAAGAGCGAAAAGAGGCGGTTGTCACTGACGGGCCGTTTGAAATGTGTGGCACTGATTGCTGCTTCATAGATATAGTGCGCAGTTGTGTTGCGATTGAGAACCTTGAACTGAGATAATCAGGATATGCAGTACGATAAGTTATTCAAGAAAGACGATTACAAGATCGATTGGAAATATGTGGAATCAATTCCGGAATTTGCAAAGCTGAAAGAGTGTGAGCAGAATCCGAAATGGCATTCCGAGGGGAACGCATGGGAGCATACGATGAAATGCGTCAATGCGGCTTACGCCCTTATTCTTGACGAAATGTATAATGGCCTCGATCCGAAGGTCGCCATTGCTGCAGTGCTGTTCCATGATATCGGAAAGGGGGTTACCACCGAGTTCCTGAAGGGGAACTGGCATGCCTATGGGCATGAGTTCGCCGGTGAGAAAATCGCGAGGCGTCTTTTGTGGAATGCGCCGATGTCGATTCGCGAAATCATTTGCGCTTGCGCGAGGTGGCATATGAAGGTGCTGAATATGGCCACGTCGAAGAATATTGTGAACGAGATACTTGGAATGTCGAGAATCCCGTTTGCGAATTGGCGATATCTGACGTTCGTAAAACTTTGTGACATTCTTGGTAGCGAACAGGAGGATATTGATTCGAAATATAATGACATCGATAAAGTTCGGTCCATATATGATATCGCGAATAAACTTGGTGTACTTGACTGTGAATTTCCCGTTTATGAGGAGGAACAGCGCAGGATGGTGTTTTTCCCAAACAAGGCGTGGAAAAGCGGTGTTGACGACATTCCGTCTGTCTATGTGTTGATCGGACTACCAGGGGCCGGAAAAAATACTTGGATTGAGCGGTTTCTTGGTGGGAACGTGCCCGAAGATATAGTTATCCTGTCCAGGGATGATATCCGTGCCGAACTCGGATTCTGTAAGGATGGAGAGAAGGTTGTGTTGCCGGCGGATAAGGAAAATAAGGTGAGCGAGGTTTTCAATGAGCGTTTCGTAAAGGCGCTCAATGACGGAAAAGACGTCGTGCTTAACAACATCAACCTGAAAAAGAGGTATCGTGACGATTTTAAGCGGCTGTCCGGAAACAGGCTCGTTGATTGGCGGTATGTCTATGTCGAGGCTCCGACTATTGAGGATAACATTAAACGCCGCCCTACGTTTGATCCTCAGCAATTGAGAAACATGACCGAGGTCATCGAGTGGCCTCAGCCCGATGAATACGACAGACTTTTAATCTCAAAACAATGAAAGAAGACCTTGTAATAATAACCGACGAAAGTCCTTGCAAGGAATACCGCAGGAATGAAATGGGGATTCTCAAAGGATTTATTAGGGACGGCGATGGCGTTCCATGTGCCGTTGTGCGGCTTGGGAAAAGATATGTTCTCGTCCCTGTTCGTTTATTGGAATATAAGCCTGTCCCGACAATGGCCGAGATTGATATTGACGAATTTTAGATTATGGAAAATGAAAAAATAACGAGCGAGGCTCAGGAGTTGTACGACGATATAGATAAATGTATAACCAACATAATATCGGCAAGGATTCATCACGATCCGCAATCGGAAGGAAGGGCCCTTTTTCAAATGGAGGGCCTTATGGTCGGTACGCAGCAATTTTTGGCGTGGTTAATGGAACAGCTCGAAAAAAAGTAAAAAAATAATAAATTTGTATTGTAGAATTAAAATTTGGAAACATTATGAAGACACAGACCTACACTAAGATTAACACTTTGTATCGCAGGTATGCAAATCTTAAGAACTATGATTTACCAAACAAAGATTGGATGGTATTTCAGAATAAGATTA
>Ga0256405_10001562_pt1 | contig 61294 bp, 35 predicted proteins | sample RumenRJG_02DNA_FD_189096 | JGI IMG/M metagenome (GOLD analysis project Ga0256405, IMG submission 189096) | Bovine rumen microbial communities from Lethbridge, Alberta, Canada - RJG_02 | ecosystem: Host-associated > Mammals > Digestive system > Stomach > Rumen | place: Canada: Alberta... | reverse complement strand
TTGAGGGCATAGGCTGCCAATACGGTCCATTCAATTTAGTTCAAAACATTGTAATATCATCTAACGTGCAATATGTGCGCGAGTGCTATGACGGCGATGAGCTTATCTTCACCGACAAGGATTTTGGTAAGCCTTCAATCGCAGGCATAGATGAGGTTTCCTCATCATCAGCCATTGCATCTCCGAAGGTATATTCATCCGACGGCAAGGAGCTTGACGGACTGACGAAAGGTCTGAACATAGTCAAATCGGCTGACGGAAAGACTGTTAAGGTTATCAGATAACATTAACGGGAACGATAACGGGAACGGGAACTTTAACTTTAACTTTAATCATTATTCCTTAATCTTTAATCGTCCACGATGCCATTGCATCGTGGACGACATACTCCTCAGTCACTTCGTGACAGCTCCCCTAACTTAGGGGAGCAATTTCTTTATTTGAGTATTTAATGTCACATAGATTTGTTTAACAGGAACGGGAAATATCAACGGGAACGTTAACGTTAACTTTTACTATTATTATAAGTTTTTTGGTCTTAGCTTTTAAGTTGGGATTTGTTCTTACGATTCTATTCTCATCTTAAAGGCTAAGACCTTTAGCTATGGACTAAATTGAGTTTGTTAATTTGAATATTCTGCTTTCTTTTCCATTATTCCACGCTCCCGTTGAGAGATGCAGCGCAGCAAGTGACTGATGTAGATATCCTGAATATCGTCAATCTGTCCCAGTCCTTCAATGTTGAGCGAAACAGTGAAGCCAGCCTTTTCGAGTTCCTCTTTCCACTCTACAGAGATATCGTTCTTAGCGTGGTCGCCAGCAACAAACATGAATGGCACGAGCGTAACCTTGCGAGCCTTTGCACGCTTCAGGTTTCTCACCACATCGTCGAAAGCAGGATAGCCCTCTATTGTTCCTACATGATAGTTGTCGTGACCTTTTGCCTTCAGCATATAGTCAATCATGCTGTAGATGGCTGTTGCACTGCCTTCCGTTCCATGACCAACAAAGACAACATGCTCACGTTTTTTGCTGTCGGCAGGGTTTCTCTTTGAGAGAATGTCTACAACCTTCTCAGCATCTTCAACGCTGCTGAGCAGTGGAGTGCCGATGCGGATGTCGCGGAAGAACTTCGACACAGACTCAATGTCTTTCTGCAACGACTCATATTCGCAACCTACAATCACATTGGTGGTCTGCACGATAACCCTTGTGTAGCCCTCGCTGCGCAGTTGCATAAGAGCCTCAAGCGGAGTGAGTTTAGTAATGCCGCGAGCCTTCAGTCGCTTTATTATGATTCGCGAAGTGTAGGCTTCTCGCAGTTCCAGTTTTGGCAGAGCCTTGCCAACTTTTTTGTTGATAGCGTCGATGGTGAGTTGGCGCGTATCGTCGTGAGTGGTGCCGAAGTGAACCATCAGCAGTGCAGCCTTCTCTTCTTTGCCCATGTTGCTAAGGAAATCGCTGTCAACATAACTCTCCAATCCTTGCGCATTGGCTACTGTAGCCATGATGAATGCGCATAGCAAAATAAATGTTCTCATGTCGTTTATAAATATAAAAAGGTGAAAAAATAAAACAACGCTCCGTCAAGACCATCATAGTCAAGGCTGGAGCAACATACTAACAAAATCACTGCAAAGATAGATATTTTTGGCTTATCAGCATAAGTAAAATCAGTTTTAAACAGCATTTTTACTGATTTTATGCACATTTTTTATTGTTCTGCTATGCCATAATAAACATTTTTTATAATTTTGCAGCGGATTTAGGTAGCCACAGTCTAAGGCTGACGGCTTTAAAAGGGAATCAGGTGAAAGACCTGAACAGTGCCCGCTACTGTAAATTCCATTGTTATAAACTCAGCAAAAGCCACTGTCATTTACGGGAAGGCGAGTTTATTGGAATAAGTCAGGAGACCTGCCTCTTTCTGTTAAAGTAACTGTCTCTTCGGGTCAAGGAGATTATTATTAACACCATCAATTATTATTTTTTTATGAAAGCAAAACTACTTGCTTTGGCTCTTACGAGTCTTTGCTGTGGCAGTACGTTTGCTCAGTATTCTGACAACGATACTACCCTTAGCCTCAATGAGGTTGTCGTAACCAGTTCCTATGTTAAGCCTACAGCTGTCGGCAAACTGCCTGTGCCTCTCTACAAGGCTCCGCTGACGGTTTCGAGTCTGGGAAGAGTGAAGATTGAGAATCTCTCTCTGCGCGACCTCAACGACGCAACACGCACCATGACGGGCATCCGTCCTATCAATTCCTATGGCGGTTTCCTCTATTTCACCATTCGCGGTTTCTCCGATTTTGTCTTGCTCAACGACGGTGTGCGCGACGAGCGACACAACCTCTACCAGTCGGCACCAAGCACAAGCCTTGCCTCTGTTGAGAAAATTGAGGTACTGAAGGGTGCAGCATCTGTAATGTTCGGACACTCGGCACTCGGCGGCGTGGTTAACGTAATTCACAAGCAGCCAACATCGCAGAAACATGTCAACGCAGGAATGACTATAGGCAGTTGGGGCAGATATTCTGTCAACGGCGGCGCTGGCGGAACAATAGCCAAAGGCGTAACCTTCCGCACCGACTTCTCTATGAGCGGCGGCGACGGATGGCGACACACCGACAACAAAGCCTACAACGCCTGGCTGGCTTTAGACTTCAATCTGGGCAGGCTTGACAAGATGAACTTCTCCGTTTCTGCAAAGAACGACTACTACGGCACTGACACTGGTCAGCCCCACTTCACAGCCGACATCTTCAATCTCGCAGGAGAGAAAGTGTGGGAAAAAGGCGACATTCCTTCTTACATCAACCGCCGCACACGCTTCAACGACCCTCTCGACCACCTGAAAGACAAAGACCTGACCATAGCACTGAAATATGAGCATAAGTTCAACAACTCTGGTTGGAAACTGACAGACATGTTGTCTTACTACTATGACGACTTAGACTATTATGCTTCAGAAGACCTTAACTACTTGACTTCGAGCGAACCAATCTACAACCATTACTACATGAATGGCGTCAAGCGCACCTACATCAACACCGATTCAATTAAGCGCGGTGGATTCCTGTTCGCTTACGAAGTCAATCTTCTGCAAAACCAACTGGAACTGAGCGGAAAGGCTAAGACTGGAAACATAAAGCACGACCTGCTTTTTGCTTTCAACTACTCTAATCTGTACCTGCCTCGCTGGCGTTCAAGTTATGGCTCTGCTGCAAGCGGACCAGGCAAGAATGCAATACTTTCGGTTGTCGACCCTGTGCTGAATCAAGGCAACATAGACTGTCCTTGGCAGAAGCGCAGCCTGGAATGGGAACAAGACTATGGTTTCCACGTTGGCGACTACATTCACCTGACGGATAAGTTCACCGTTCTTGCAAGTCTGCGCTATGACTACTTCCACCGCAACTATCAGATGGCTTACAGCGAAGGTAAAAAGATTACTTCTAAAGACCCTAAGACAAGCGAACACAACAATTCTCTGACTTATCGTCTGAGCGCACTCTATGAGTTTAACGACCACATAAATGTATATGCCTCTACCAGCAGTTTCTTCAAACCTACCCGTACTGCTGTGTCAGACGGTTACATCTATATTGACAGCGACGGAAAGAAGCTCGACGGCAACGTGCATGGCAGCATCTTCAAGCCTATCTCTGGCAGACAGTATGAAATAGGTTCTCACATCTCTTTCAGCAATCGTCTGCACGCAGACTTCTCTGCTTTCTACATCATAAAGAACAACATGGTGCAGAATCTTGGCAAACTCGAAGACGGAACAAACGTATCGGGACAGGTTGGACGCGCTGATTCAAAAGGACTTGAGTTTAGTTTTGTAGCAATCCCCGTTGACCAACTCGTGATAGATGCAGGCTACTCAATGACATTTGCAAAACTGAAGGAGTTCTCATATACCGAATATGCAAAGAACACTCAGGCTGGCAACTACTTGCAGCATGCTCCTCGCCACATGGCTTACGGATGGGCCTTCTGGGATTTTGACAAGGCTCTGAAAGGACTTAAAATTGGTGTTGGCTTCAATGCTTCGAGCAAGGTCTATGTAAATGCAGCCAACACAATGACTTTCGACCCATACGCTGTGGCTAATGCCATGATCAGTTATAAACTCAACAACAGTTGGAAGTTGCAACTCAACTTCAATAACATCTTCGACAAAACTTACTATATGTATGCAGTTAACACAACAGGATATGTGCCTGAAGAAGGACGCAACGTCCGCTTCACTGCAACATTTGATTTGTAAGTAAGATATTGAGGCCATAAGGTGGATGTACAAATTCACCTTATGACCTGAAAAGACTATAGCTAAGTTTATTTTGACTCACTTGATATAGTATGATTATAGATTGATTTGTTAACAGAGGAGAACCCGTTTCTGTCTTTTCTCTGGGCAGAAACAAAAGAAAGAGAGTTTTTACGCACTTGTAAAAACTCTCTTTTCTCTTTTTTATTATTATATTATTTTCTATATGTAGTATAACTCACCACTACCCACCAACAATCTTCTTTATATCGTTGAGTTTGTTGAGAGCTTCCATAGGAGTAAGGTTGTTGATGTCAAGACCAAGAATCTCGTCGCGTATCTGACAAAGCACAGGGTCGTCGAGTTGGAAGAATGAAAGTTGAACACCTTCACCTGAGCCTTGCATGGGTTGAGGAGTCACTTTAGCCCGTGCCCCAACACGCTTGCCATTGGCATCGGTAGCCGACTCAGCAGCAGTCTCAAGTTGGTTGAGTATCACTTTGGCACGCTTCACAATGGTCTTAGGCATTCCTGCAATTTCAGCAACATGAATACCGAATGAGTGTTCCGAGCCGCCTGCCTCCAGTTTTCTTACGAATATAACCTTGCCGTCAACTTCACGCACCGACACATTGTAGTTCTTTATGCGCTGGAACGACCGCTCCATCTCGTTTAGTTCATGATAGTGTGTGGCAAAGAGCGTGCGAGGATGAGCCTTGCCGTGTTCGTGAAGATATTCCACAATAGCCCAAGCTATAGATATTCCGTCGTAGGTTGACGTTCCGCGACCAAGTTCGTCGAAGAGTATTAGTGATCGCTCTGAAATGTTATTCAATATGTTTGCTGCCTCAGTCATCTCAACCATGAATGTAGACTCGCCCAGCGAGATATTGTCTGAAGCGCCCACACGGGTGAAAATCTTGTCGACCATGCCAATGCGTGCGCTCTCAGCAGGTACGAAACAACCTATTTGTGCCATCAGTGAGATGAGTGCAGTCTGGCGGAGCAGAGCCGACTTACCAGCCATGTTAGGACCAGTTATAATCATAATCTGCTGGCGGCGGTTGTCAAGGAAAATATCGTTAGGAACATATTGCTCACCCATAGGCAGCTGAGTCTCTATCACTGGATGACGGCCTTGCTTGATATCTATTGTAAGCGAGTCGTCGACGATAGGGCGGATATATCGGTTTTGCTCTGCCGTCACAGCAAAACTCAGCAGCGTATCTATCTGCGCCAGCAGGCTTGCATTTATCTGAATGGCTGGGATATACTCCTGCATGGCAAGCATCAGTTCGTTGAACAGGCGGTTCTCTAACGACAGTATCTTCTCTTCGGCACCGAGAATCTTCTCTTCATATTCCTTCAACTCCTGCGTGATGTAGCGCTCTGCCTGTGCAAGGGTCTGCTTTCTCACCCAGTCCTGCGGCACCTTGTCTTTGTAGAGGTTGCGCACTTCGAGGTAATAGCCGAAAACGTTGTTGTAACTTATCTTCAGCGATGATATTCCTGTCTTTTCTATCTCGCGCTGCTGTATTTGCAAGAGATAGTCTTTTCCGCTATAGGCAATGTTGCGCAGTTCGTCGAGTTCGGCATTAACACCGCTCTTTATGACTCCACCCTTGCTGACAAGTTGAGGCGAGTCTGGCTCTATCTCCCGTTCAATCCTGTCGCGGAGCGAAGCACAGAGGTTCAGTTGTTCGCCAATACGGCGCAGAGGTTCGTTGTCAGCCTGCTGGCATAGGTTCTTAATTGGCACGATTGACTGCAACGCTATCTTCAACTGAACAACTTCGCGGGGCGTAACTCTGCCAGCACTTGCGCGCGATATAATTCGCTCAAGGTCGCCTATACGGTGCAGTTGCTCGTCGATAGAGGTACGGAAGTCTGGTTCGCGGAAGAAGTGTTCAACAATATCCAAGCGCTCATTGATACGCTTTTCTTCTTTCAGCGGGAACACGAGCCATCGCTTCAGCAGTCGGGCACCCATAGGAGTGATGGTGTGGTCGAGCACTCCAAGCAGCGAACTGCCTTCCTCTTGCATCGACTGCAACAGCTCGAGTGAACGTATAGTGAACTTGTCAAGTCTTACATATCTGTCGCCCTCAATTCTTGCAAGCGACGTAATGTGTCTTATCTGAGTGTGTTGTGTCAGTTCGAGGTATTGTAATATAGCACCGCTTGCTGTCACCCCGCTATGCAACGAGTTGACGCCAAAACCTTTAAGCGAATGAGTCTGGAAATGATGAAGAAGTTTTTCGCGAGCGGTCTGCTCATTAAACACCCAGTCTTCGAGTTCGAATGTGCAAAGCTTTGTACCGAAATACCTCTCGAAGTCGGCTTTGTGGCTACGTTCATACAAAACCTCCTTAGGCTGGAAATTGCCTAATAGTTTCTCAACGTAGTCGTAGGTTCCTTCGCCTGTGAGGAACTCACCAGTAGAAATATCAAGGAAAGCAACGCCGCAGGCAGACTTACCGAAGTCTACGGCAGCAAGGAAATTGTTCTCCTTATAGTTAAGAACAGTATCGCTCATGGCTACACCAGGTGTAACCAGTTCAGTTATTCCGCGCTTGACAAGTTTCTTAGTCAGTTTAGGATCTTCAAGTTGGTCGCATATAGCCACGCGCTTTCCTGCCCTTATTAGTTTTGGCAGATAGGTGTCGAGTGCATGATGGGGGAAACCAGCCATTTCGGTAGCCTCACCCTGTCCGCTATTGCTGCGCCGCGTAAGGGTTATACCCAATATCTTTGAAGCAATGACTGCATCTTCATGATAAGTCTCATAGAAGTCGCCGCAACGGAAAAGCATGAGAGCGTCGGGATGTTTTGCCTTTAGCGAGAAAAACTGCTGCATCATCGGCGTCAATCCGTTTGCTTTCTTAGCCATAAGTTTATTTCCTTTCGTTGGTTTAATACTCAGTTTTCGCAAGTTTCATTTCTTTAAATTCAAAGGTATTCTGGTTGCTTTGTCTATAGGTTTCAAGGTGTTTATACTGCTTAAGGTTGGATAAGACATTCAACTTTAGTTCATAACCTTATATATTACCTTAGAAGATGAGCACTTGCGAAGTGTTGAAGTTTATTACTTTATAATATATATGAATTGCAAATTTACGAAGAAAAATTTAATTAGTCTCTTTTTATCCGTCAATTTTTTGTTATTTAAGTGTTTATGTGCATAGTGATTAGCAAAAAAATTATCGGATGATAGAAATCCATCACCCGATAATCTGAAAGGCAGTAAGAAGAACTGCTTTAGTATTATATTAAGAATTGGTTCTTATTTCTTGTCTTCTTCAACTATGCGAATCTGCTCGAAGTAGTAGCCTTCGGCAATGTCCATGCCCTTAGCAACCTCGCCTGTCTTAACATCATATACATAGATGCAAGGCTGTGCATTAAGAGTGTTAACACCAAAGTAGACCTTGTTTTCAGAGCGAACAAAGGCAGAGCGCTGTGAGAAGCGGCCGCTGCTGTAGTCTATCTCTTTGCCGTTGAAGCTCATGCGTGTACGTGTTCCTGTCTTCAGGTCGATAATGCTATAGTAGTGGCTGTAGCTGTCGATTGATGTAGCAGCAACAGTTTTTCCTTTAGCATCAACTTCGGTAACGGCATCGTTGCGTGAATAGGTAAACACCTTTCCATTGCCGAGATATTGCACAGTGAGCAGTTTGCCGTCAGGATTAGGGAATCCGTTATATCCAGCCTCGAAGTTGAACTCGCCTTTCTTTATGCGCATCAGTCTGCCCATCTCGCCATTGTCCGTATCGTTGAAAGCAGCGAGATAGAGATTGCCTTCTTCGTCGAAGAATGTTGTGCTTTGCAGAAGTTCTCCATAAGCAGAGCCAGCCATTTCGTCAACCTTGTCGGTATTGATGTTGTCTTGTTCGAGAGCCATTGTTGCTGCATTGATTACAGCTACATGGAACTGTCCTTCGCTTGAAGCGCTTCTTCCCTTTCCTTTCTTATTAAAGTAGAAGTAGAAGAGTTTGTTGTCGTTCTGGCGATAAGCGAGGATACCACTTGTTGTAAGAGTTTCCCACCCTTCAGCCACCTTGATAGGCAGTGTTCCTTCAGCAATGATGCTCATGTCGTCGGTGTTGAGTTTTGTCCACTGAACAGCAGTCTTATCACCGTTAGCAGCCATTATAACGAGATTGTTCTCGGCTGTCCATGCGTAGCAGTACTGGCGGCAGTTGTAAGTGTTCTGTACGAATGGTTGCGACTGAACCACCTGCATCTGGTTGTTTACGAACTGCATTTTTACGAAGCGGTCGGCTGAAACAGGTATCTGATAGTAGTACTTGCCTTTTACGATAGCTTCCATAGAATAATCGGCATTGATTTCTGCACCGATACCCTTGAAGTCGATTACGTTGCTGCCCATGAGCGAAGGAAGACTCTGCATGATGGTTACAACGTCGCGTCCCATACCTCCTTGCTTGCCTACGGTAACAACAAGGTCGAAGTGGTAAGGAGTAACTTCGTCTACTGGATTGGATGGGTTTACTGGGTCGTCGTCAGAACAAGCAGTAAAACTTAGTGCTGACACCATCGCAAGAAGTGCGAGGAAATAATAATTTAGCTTTTTCATTGTGTTTTTGTTTTTAAGTTTATTATTGTAATAATATTCTGAACTTTGCAAATAACATTCTGCCTGGCTTCTGCAACTTGTAGTTGTCGTAGTTAGTCTTGTCGAGAAGGTTCTGGCAGTCGAGCGAAAGACTGTAGCGTTCATTCTTCCACGAGTAGGTTATGTTTGCGCCTATTTCGTTTTTCTCTGGTATGCGTGCTTTAGTCTCTAATGCTCCGTAGCCTTCCCAAGAAAGGAAGAACCAGTGTACCCACTGATAGTCTATGCCCAGCCTGATACGGTCGTGGCTGGAGAAGATGTTTCTCAGATAATAACTTGCTTCGGCTGAAGCAAAGAGCCATGGGCGGTTAGGCACATGATTGTTGAACGTAACAGAAGGTTTGCCGTCACTTTTCAGTCTCATCCTGTCGCGGGCATCCTGCCAACTGATGTTGGTTACTATCTGTAGGCGTTTCTGCCAGTCGTATCGCAGTTCGCCTTCAAGTCCTTTTATGTGTACGGCAGGCACATTGACATATTGCATCATGCCCTCCTTCTCCGACACCTGCGGCTGTATGTAGTTGTCTACATATCTGAGAAATCCGTTTATCTCGTATGAAAGAGTGTGGCTCTGCTTTCTGAATGTTCCGAAAAGACCTAAGTTGATGTTCTCACTCTTTTCTGGTTCAAGTCTTACGTTGGCATAAATGGTTGTTCCGTTTCCGAGCAGTTCTCTGGCAAGCGGAAGCCTTACGCTATGCTCGTAACTCATCTTGACTGCAAGGGGCTCCATCAGCAGTAGGCGTATTCCTGCTCCTCCGCCAATATAGTTTTTCACTACACTGCCCGAAACCAGCGACGAGCCTGTCACCGAAGGAATGTCGGTCTGCCTGATGTTCAGGCTGTTGATATAGTCTTTCAGGAAGAATGTGTTGTTCATCTTTCCGCTAAAGAGAGTCTGACTGTAGGATAGTCCGATGATATGTTTAGCCAGTACGTCGTTAGCGGGCGAGAAACTCTTGTCAACATCGTCCCAACGCCTGTTGCCTGTTCGGTTAAGTGCATAACTTAGGCTTATCAGATGATTGTCGGTTATGCTATAGTTGAACTCGGCTCTGCCTATCGTCAACGGCCGCTTGAAGTGTCTAATGGTGCGCTCACGACCCGTAATCTCGTTTCTCGAACTATTGATGTATTCTCCGTCCCAGTTATATTTCCTGTAGGCTGTGTCGGTAGTAATAGAGTGATCCCATGTGTGAGACAGTGAAATGTTGGTACTAAGGTTTTGCAGCAAGAAGTGTTTTTTCTGGTAGTTGGCTGAGATATTCCATGCGTCGGAGTTTCTTTCTGCCATTCCTATTACCTTACTCTGAATCTGACCTGTCTGTATTTCCTTGTCTACCTTATTATAAGATGCACTCACAAAGAATGCGTCTGCCCACCACTTGTCGGTTACTCCAACTTCCATTTGTCCTAAAAGTGAGAAATAGTCGTCGTGGAAGCGGCGGCGGTTTACGTTGACATACTTGCGAGAGGCCTCGTCCCACACCTCAACTCCTTTCATCTTATAGTTGTTCTTAGAGTAGTTTATGCTCAATGCTGGGCTAAATGTCAGTCCGTTCTTCATAACATACTGTCCGTTTACGTCGCCACGATGCGTGCCGTATGAACCAAAACCGTAAGAAGCATCAAGATAGCTGGTGTGTTTCCGCTTAGTTACAATGTTGACTGCTCCGCCAAGAGCGTCGCTGCTGAGCCATGTAGGAACTACACCTTTATATATTTCTATATGGTCTATCAGACTTACAGGCATATTCGACAGTGATACTCCAGAACCCTTTGTGTCAAGCGGAATGCCATCGATGAAATATCTTACGGCGTTGCCAGACATTCCGTTTATGCTCAAGTCGAAGTCGGAACCTACACCACCATCTTCCCTTATCTTCACACCTGCTGTCCTGTCTACAATGTTGTTAAGGTTTGACAGCGAACTGACTATTGAGTTTATATCAATAGCATTGACAGAAAATGCACCCTCGCGCAGTTTCTGAGCCTTAGTCTTGCCTATCACGGTAACGTCTTCGAGTGTTACCGAGTCGCGCATATTGTTCTTGCGCTGCTTCTTTTCTTGGGCAAAGACACAAATAGCCAGACACAATCCGACTATAACGAAGAATGTTCTTCTCATTATATTGATAAAATGGATAATGACAGACAAGTCCTAACTCCCGAAAAACTTGTCTTTGTTTGTTCCAAAGTGGCAGGTTTCCTGACTTTCTCCTGAAAGTTGCCTTCCCGATTGCTCAGTGGCTTTTCTTTAACTTTCAATAATGGAGATTACAGTAGCGGGTACTGTTCAGGTCTCTCACCTGATTCCCTTTTCACACCGCGACGGTTGACGTCTGCAATGTCACCACAATGAATTTTATAAATAGAAAACTTTTTTCTTACTTTTCAGGCTGCAAAAGTAATCATATTACTTCTACTCTCAAAATATTTCAACAATAAATTAATAATAGTTATTAACTTTATTAGTTATTATGTTTTCCGAAACTACCTCTGTAAATAGTCGGGAAGTTGTTTTCCGAGTTTGCGAGCACGCTCAGCATTCAAGTTCCTTACGTTCTTTTTCTCCTCGGCACGCTGCTTTGTTATGTCGTAAGGCTTTTGGCGATAGGCTGGAGTTGCCGTCAGATTCCAGTTCTCTGACAAGTCCCATAGCTCGCGAATGGTTATGCTTTTAGGATAATAGTAGACCATTTCTGGTTGTTGCTGCTGGTCGTAGATGCCACTGTCCCATTCGCCATTGCCGTTGGTGTCGGCGTAAGCACGCATATAGTAGTTGTCGGGCAGGAGATAATAGAACTCGGCTGTTCCGTTTTCTGCCTTGCTCTCGCGCACCACCTTGTCTTGTTCGTTGAGCAGCTGGACAATGATTCTCGAATCGTTGCTGCCTGAAATGTTTACGAACAGTGAACCATATTCTTCGTCGGCACGCACCCTGAAGCCTTTCTTGTATTTCTGAGAAACACGGTTGTAGATGTCGGTGAAGGCTGCTGAGTCGGCTTCAAAACTATACTCTGTGTTTGGAATCCATGCTGCTTGCAGACAGATGCTGCGCCGTTTTTCTATGGTCTGCTGGTCGGTTGTCAGCTGAGGATGAATCTGCCTGTAGGCTACCTTATACCAAAGTGAGTCGTGTCGTGCATAGATATGGACTCGCGACGTGTCGATTGCTTCTACTGGAGCTGGGAAGTTAATAGTGATAAATCCGTCGGGGTCAAGTTCAGACGGCAGCATAAACTTAGGTTCTAATGCTTCGCCAGGACGTACATATTCAACTTTGCGTCCTGCTTTCTCTGCTCTTTCCTGCTTTTTCTGCCATTGCTCCAACCGCTTTTCCTTGTCGCGCATACGCTTGGCATGTGAGAAACGCGGAATTAGTTCAACGGTGTCGGTAGTTATTTGCAGCACGCCAGTAGTGTCTGTAGCCCAATATTGGGTTTCCAGTCTCAGCGTGTCTTGGTTTATGAGAGCTGTATCGCGCAGCCAATAGAGAACAGTGTCTTTCTTAAGCGAAGTCTCTACAATCATGCTGTTGTCGTCAAGACGGAAGTTGAGAGGTCGGAGTCGTGGCAGTTCCTCGTGTCCGCAGCTGAAAGCCATAGTGATAAGTTCTGGCTCTGTGCGCTGCGTCTTCATCAGGTAACGCTCGTCAGGTTCTTCGCTGAAAGCCCTCAGCACGATGTCGTCGGGCAGGAAGTGGGTGTAGCCAGTCTGCTTTATGGAAGCAATATGAAGCGAGTCAGCCCAGATAGTGTCTTGGCGGATGTCGGGTTTGAACGAAGGAACAACAATCTGGTCGGTGAAAGCAATCTTCTCTCCGCGCTGCGTAAGGTGGAAGTCGCCGTCGGTGTCGTAGAGAGCATAGATGCGATAACTGCCCGATGCCACTCCTTTTATCACGAAGCGGCCTCTGCCGTCGGTGCGTGAAACTCGCATAAACGGTTCACTCTTGAACAAGTCTTTGTCGGAATTGCTGTCGTATAAACCAACCAGGATGCCTTTAACAGGCTCCATGTTGTTGGCTTCAACCACGTATCCGCTCACTTCCATAGAGTCAATGCTCTCTCCTGTTGAGAAACTGTAGGTATAGTTTCCCATCGGGTTGCCCTCGTTGTTGTCGCTTATGGCATCAGAAAAATCAATGGTATAGGTCGTGTTAGGCTTCAGAGAGTCTTTCAGGGCAACAACAATGCGTTTGCCTTGCGACTTTATTTCAGCCTGTTCTATCTGTGGTGGAGAAATGATAACCTTCTCATTAGGGTTATCGAGTTTGATAAATTCATCGAAGTTGATGATAACCTTGCGGTCGCTTACGTTAATGCTGCCGTCGCCAGGCGATGAAGAAACTACTCGCGGTGGTGTCTCGTCAAACCATCCGCCGTCGGGTTGTCCCATTCTGGCACAACCTGTCAAGCATATCAACGTTATGAAAAGCAGTATTTTCTTCATCTGCCATTTATGTTTTTTACAGATATTCCTTAAAACATCGTCAACTCGTCTACTTATCATTCAGAGCGATAAGTTCGTCTATAGACTTTCTGTCGTTAGAGAGGCGAGGCACCTTGTGCTGTCCTCCCAGTTTGCCTTTAATCTTCAGCCAGTCGTTGAATAGATTAGGCTTGGCAACAATCACTTCAAGATGTTGCAGGGTGATATTCTTATATCGTTTAGCCTCATAGTCAGAGTTAATCTCTTGCAGTTTCTGGTCGAGTTTTCTTGCAAACTTCTCCAGCGAGTCTGGCTTGCGCGAGAACTCTATCAGCCACTGGTGGCGGCATTGCGCCTTGTTGTCCATAAATACAGGTGCAGCAGTATATTCAACCACCTCTGCTCCTGTCTCATGGCAGGCGTAGGCAAGTCCCTGTTCGGCATTGTCAACAATCAGTTCTTCGCCAAAAGCATTTATGAAGTGCTTGGTTCTTCCTGTTATAACAAACTTGAACGGGTCGCGCTGAGTGAACTTCACGGTGTCGCCTATCATGTAGCGCCACAGTCCGCACGATGTACTTATCAGCATAGCATAGTTGCGTCCGAGCACTACTCCTTCGAGAGGAACAACCGTTGGATTAGGCTTTCCGAAGTCTTCCATAGGGATAAACTCGTAGAACACATCATAGTCGAGCATCAGCATCATGGCATTGTCGTTGAGGTCGCTCTGCAATCCGAAGAAACCTTCGCTCGCATTATATGTCTCCATATAGTGCATTTTCTTGCTTGTTATAAGCTGTTCGTACTGCTTGCGATAGGGAGTGAACGATATTCCGCCATGAAAGAACACTTCCAGGTCGGGCCATACTTCTTCGAGATGCTTCTTTCCCGACAGTTCCATGACGCGCACCAGCACCGACATCATCCATGAAGGAACGCCCGACAGGCTCGTGATGTGGCGGTTAAGCGTTTCCTGTGCTATGCGCTCTCTTTTCTCTTCAAAGTCGGAGAGCAGTGCTGTCTGCTTCTTCGGGCAACGGATGAAATTAGCAAATAGGCTCAGATTCTCTATGAGTATTGCGCTTAAGTCGCCAACAAGGCTGCCGTGAACATTATAGTTTGGTGCGTGGCTGCCTCCGAGAATGAGGGCTTTGCCGTCGAACACGTGGCTCTTCGGATTGTTGAGCAGATAGAGTGCTACGGTGTCTTTGCCTCCAGCATAGTGAATATTGTTAAGTCCATCGACGCTTACTGGTATGAACTTCGACTTGTCGTTGGTTGTTCCCGACGACTTAGCATACCATTTTACTCTTCCTGGCCACAAGATGTCCGACTCGCCATGACGCATACGGTCTATGTAGTTCTTCAGTTCTTCGTAAGTGTTTACGGGAACATAGTTGGCAAAAGCCTCGTAAGAGCCTATGCTGCCAAATTTGTGTTTATGTCCGTATTCTGTGTCTTTGGCTTTATGAATCAGTCGGTTTAGCACCTCTCTCTGCAATTCTATTGCTTCGTGTTGATGTCGCTCAAGTTCTTTTTGCCTGCGATGGAAATATTTATTTGCTAATGTTGTTAAGCCCATTGTAATAATGTAGTTATTCTTTTGTTGTCAGTCGTTCGACACTTTAGCGTGTGCAAAGATACTATTAAGCTAGCAAAAAGCAAAACTTTTTTTGCTTTTTAAATAAACTTCTCTCGCTCAGCAAATCGTAAACAAATTTACTTTGCACTCACTTAATCGAAGTTTTCGAGCGTGAGAATCTTATTTAAAGTAGCGTTTTTAAATTGTTTATATGAAATTTGTATTTTGAAATTATCACTTTTCGCTGTTTTTAAGCAGAGAATAACGTGCTTGTTATGTTTTATCTTCTCCTTATATTGTTCATAAAAATAAATGGATTGAGAATTTTCTAATATCTCAACCCACTTAATATACTCATCTAAACGTTATGTTTCATTTCGTTTGTCGTATAATGACATTTCCTCCTGCGAAATAATTTCCGTTGTAATCTATAGAAATAATGATAGTTCTATCATAGTTTTTGTCGTTTTTGCCAACCGCAACATGCATATCTCCATTATCAAGTTTCGTTATTTTATACCAGCTTTTGTCTTTCTCTGCATCCAAGATAATTTCTTTTATTTCCTATATTGTCCGTATGTCTTGTTTGTTTACTTCTGCCTTACACCAGTTCAAAGTCGAGTTGACGCTTGTCTATGTTGGCGCGGGCTACTCGAATCCTTACGGCATCGCCAAGCTGATAGCGGTTGTGATGGCGGCGGCCAACGAGGCAGAAGTTCTTTTCGTCGAAGTCGTAGTAGTCGTCGTCGAGGCTCTGCATGCCTACAAGACCCTCGCAGTGGTTTTCGTCAATCTCGCAATAGATGCCATACGACTGTATGCCGCTGATGTGTGCATCAAACTCTTCGCCGATATATTGCGACATAAATTCCACCATTTTATATTTTATAGAGTCGCGCTCAGCGTTCTGTGCTATCTGCTCCATGTCGCTTGAGTGTTCGCAGAGTTCCTCGTAGTAGTCCTTGTTGGCAGAGCGTCCGCCGTTCTGATAGCGTGTCAGCAGACGGTGAACCATTGTGTCGGGATAGCGTCTGATTGGCGATGTGAAGTGAGTATAATAGTCGAAAGCCAGTCCGTAGTGTCCAATGTTGTGAACACTGTACTTAGCCTTCATCATGGCACGCAGTGCAACCGTCTCTATCAGTTTCTGCTCGTTTTTGCCTTCGCAGTTGTCCATCAGCGAGTTGAGGCTTCGCGAGATGGCTCCGCGTGTGCCTGTTGTCTTCAGTTTATATCCGAATCTAACCACAAACTTGCGCAGTGTTTCGAGTTTTGTTGGGTCTGGTTGGTCGTGAATACGATAGGGCAGGGTCTTTATCTTTTCGCCTTTCTTCACGTTTCCAATGCTTTCAGCAACGGTACGGTTGGCAAGCAGCATGAATTCCTCAATCAGCTTGTTGGCGTCTTTCGACTTCTTGTAGTAGCAGCGTGTAGGCTTTCCGTCCTTGTCGATGTCGAAGTGCAGTTCCTCGCGGTCGAACTTAACTGCTCCGTTTTCAAATCGCTTTTCTCTGAACAGCTTGGCAAGTCTGTCGAGTGTGCACATCTCCTCGCCATATTCGCCTTTATATTTTCCGTCTTTAGGAACAGGTGCTGGTTCGCCTGTGCTGTCAACAACACCGTTTTGTTCCAGTATTGCCTGCGCCTCCTCGTATGCAAACCTTCTGTTAGAGCGTATGATGGTGTGTGCAAGATGCCATGACAAGATGTTTGCCTTATCGTCAATGTTGAAGATTACGCTGTAGCAAAGTTTGTCTTCGTCAGGGCGGAGCGAACAGACATAGTTGCACAGGTGTTCGGGCAGCATCGGTATTGTGCGGTCAACGAGGTAGACGCTTGTTGCTCTCTTCTGCGCCTCCTTGTCTATCGGTGAACCTTCCTTCACATAGTGTGAGACATCGGCAATGTGGACACCAACCTCCCATACGCGGCTCTTGTCTTTCTTTTTCTCGTCTTTTATTTCCCTTATCGAGAGAGCATCGTCAAAGTCCTTTGCATCGTGAGGGTCGATAGTGAAAGTTGTCACATCGCGATAGTCCTCACGCTCGGCAATGTCTTGCTGGGTAATCTCGCCAGAGATGCGGTTTGCCAATTCCTCCAGATGCTTCGGATACTTATATGGCAGTCCGTATTGTGCCAATATAGCGTGCATCTCGGCATTGTTTTCGCCTTGCTTACCCAATATGTCTACCACCTCGCCCACAATGTTCTTCGATTCGCGCGAAGGCCACTGAGTGATGCGCACAACAGCCTTGTCGCCAGTCTGTCCGTTTTTCAGTTTCTTCTTCGGAATCATTATGTCATGAACGAAGATGTTGCTCTCAGTTACGAGGAAGGCAAAGTCGCGTTCCACTTTCAGCTTACCCACAAACTGGTCGCGCTTGCGTTGCAGTATTTCCGTAACCATAGCTTCTTTAATGTGTCGTGGGCGGTTAGCCATCAGCGACACCTTCACTCTGTCGCCGTCGAATGCAAATAGCGAGTTGCGCTCACTAACGGCAATAGGCTTGTCAGAGCCGTCGGCAGTAAAGAAGTTCTTTCCGTTTGCCTTTCGGTGGAAAGTACCTTCCTGCACCTGTCCTGCTGTGTTGAGGCGGTAACTGTATTCGCTAACCTTAGTGAGATAGTCGTCCCAAGCCATTTCCTCAAGCGTGTCGATGGCGAGCATCTTCTTAGGGTGTGTGTCAAGATGAAGCTGTCTGAATATCTGTTTGAGTGAGAAAGCCTCGTTAGGGTTTGTACTGAACAACTGTTCCAGCAGTTCTGTAGTCTGTCGTTTGTTGAGGCGGCTGCCTCTTTTCTTTCCTTTTGCCATATAATTTTTTCGTTTTGTTTTCTACTTTATTGCAAAGATAATAAAACCATTTGTTATATGTCTTTTTTTTAAAGAATATTTACAGAAGTTTCGCAATTGCAGAACTTGTTAGGTTGTAAATTATTAAGGATATATGTCTAAAAAGACTTATAGGCATTATAATACATATAATTAGCTTACAAACCAATAAACAATAGAATAACTATAATAACAACTTTCGGAATATAAACAAACTACAGGCTTTAGTTTTTATTCTAACTAAAGTGAGAATGACACTTTCAAGAGGGTTTCCCTCGGACGTAATATAGTGTAAGAATAAACCTGCTGGTTAGCAGAAGTATAACGACGTTCAAAGTCTTGCAGACCGAAGATATTGTTAATAGTAAATGTTACTTCCCAAGTTTTCTTCTTGTAGCCAACTGATAAGTCTGAGAAAAAACTGTTATTTACAGCCTTGTCGTTACTATGGAAAAATTCATTTTTCAGTTCTATCTGCCAAGAGCCTGGCATGAAGAATATCTTAAGATTGTGATTGAAATATCCTAATGAATATGGCTTTACTATGTTTTCTGGTTGCTTTCTGTGGCTATGATTGTATGAGGTTTTAGCTTCTATTGACAGGAGGTCAAAAGGATGGTAAGCAACTTCAACGCCTCCTGTCAGTGTGTTTTGCCTGAAATCAGTAATAGTTTTTGCTACCATCAGGCTGTAGTTGTTCCATGACGAAGAACCACTCAATGCAATTGACAGTTTTCCCCAACCAATAGACTTGCCAATCTTGGCATTAAGCATATAACTAATGTCGTCGCTGCTCAGTCCTGTGAACTTGTTTTCGTAGAAGTTGTTGTTAAACCTGTTCTCGTAAAGAGGCTTGCCCTTGATTTTTATATAGGAAAATACTATGTTTCCAAACATTCCATGTATGACGTCATTATATTGCCATCTGTGAGACAAATTGTGCATGGTTGTATTTCTCATCATATTGTCTCCAACAATCATAGAATAGTAATTTGTGTAAAGTGGAACAGTAATATATTGGATATATGATGCTGGACTCCACGCTTGCATGTATGTTAGCGATGTGTTCCACCTGCTTGTGAGCGTATAATTTATTAATATGTTGGGGTCTATCAGCAAATTATTTTTGTGTATGCCATTAAACTTTCTGTGCATAAAGCGCATCTGTAGTGCTGCATGAATCCTAAAAGACGGTGTCTTATAACTGACAGAAGGCATGAAGAAGGCATATTGCTGCGAGTAATTGTTTGCTTGCATCATAGTGTCCCTGTTGTCTATCTTTAAGCCTTGCTTTTTTATAGAGACACCAGTATGGTAAGTTATGTTTAGTCCTGCAATCTTATGCCTGAAGCTGGTTGAGAGGTCCCATTCTGTCTTATGCTGGCTGAGGTTTTGCAGGCTGCCGTCAAACAACAGCAAAGTTGCAGGAAGGTAGTCATAGATGAAATGTGAGGCTATGGAGAAAGACTTTTCATTTGCAAATGACTTTATCCATTCTATATCGTCAGCGACAAAACGTTTTCTTGGTTCTACCCTTTGTCGGGTAGAGACCCCATTGTGAACTATTGTACCATTAGAGTGGTTAAAGTCAATGTATGCCTTCAGGTTGTTACTTAAATATCCGTTGTCCTTATTTGACTTATATGTATTTTCCAGAGTCCATTCATTCCTATATCTGCTTACATCCTGTTTTTCCGTAAGAAGTATTCCGTCATTCCCCATGTTTATAAACACTCTCTCGCTTCGGTTTTCCATTGACGTCTTGTCAAGTATTCCCCTCAGCTGAAAGCGTATGTCATCATCACCTTTGGTTTTGAAGAGCCAGTTAGATGCAACGATATGTGTGTCGTTTATGCGGTATCTTTCCCGCGAGAGTGATGGTGCGCTCATAGTTATGTCTTCTACTATGGAAGACTCTGGCTTTATAGAAGCGGCAGCAGCAGTAAGGTCGCGAATTTCACGCTCAATATTCTTTCCAGAATTGTTAGTTTTATACATAGATATGCTCTGCAACTTTCGCGAAAACAGCATTTCAATCACGCGTAGGTCACGCAGAAATTTGCCTTTGCTCTGTAGGCTTGCACCTGCTCCAACGTCCATAGTGCCCTGCCAAATGTTTTTTACTTCTTCCTTTAAGACTATATTAAGAGCAGCCTGATCGCTGAAGCGTATATCCTTAAGTACTTTTATAGGCTGGTGGTCTTGATAGACCTGAACACTTTTTACCATGTCAGCCTTGATATTTTCGCTTGCCATAGAGTATGCCCCGCCTAATAAGTCCATTCCTTCTATGTAGAACTTGTTTATCTGCTTTCCTTGATAAAGTATCTCGCCACTTGGTTTAACTTCTAAGCCAGGCATCTTGGATATGACGTCTGCAATGCTTCTGTCTTGTTTCTGCCTGAAAGCAGACACACTATAGCTCAATGTATCGCCCATTTGCCTTATCTTGTTCGGCTTAACTTCCACCTCATCCAGTTTAAATATGCCTTCATTCATGGCTATGTGGATGTTCGGGGTATAGTCTTTTATTGCGACATCAACAGTTTCAAACCCCATCATTTTAAATGATATGCGCGCAGCTTCCTTGCCTGTCGGAATTTTAATAGCAAATAATCCTTTAATATTTGTTCGGCTAAAAGCTATAGGCTGGTTGCTGGCACTATATGCTATGACCGCCACACCAGACAAGGGCTCTCCTGAAGTGGCATTAGTAACTTCGCCTTCTAATGTCTGGGAATGAGCAATGATGTTGCTTACAACCAGTAATAAGACAGTGCAAAGAGTTTTCAGCTTCATATCATTTTTATCTGTTTATTCAGGAATCTCTTTCAAACAAGCCGTTAAAGGCTGTAAACTTTTTGCTTGGGTACCATCTGGATTATAATGTTTCACCCGTACCCCACTCATGCGGAACATAAGTTCATCCATGTCTTTGAGTACAAGTGTTAGCAAATCAGCCATTTCCTTAGCGTTGCATCGCTGTATCTTTTCCTTTCTTGTTTTAATAGGGCGCTGCAGATTGTTGCTTATTCCAATGCAGTCATATATGAACTTATTTTGACTGTCTTTGGCATAAAGAATCACTCCAGGCAGACCGCATAGTTTCCAAGGACCTTCTCCAATGGGAATGTCTGGCGTATAGAATGCAGTCCATGTTCTGCCTCTATATCTTGTTGACGCTTTATAACATGCGTATCCTGCTATAATTGTGTCGCATTCCTCAATATTCCATTCTAATTCTGGCATAGCTTCTTCGTAAAGATATATCTTCCCGATATTCTCCGTAACGGTAATCTTGCCATCTTCAGGATAGTTCTTAAACACATTTGTATTGGCTGCGTTAGAGCTTATACCTTCTTTCTTCTTGAACGCCACTATTTCTGTTGCTGACAGTCCTTTTCTCAACAAGCTGTCTGTGAGGTCTGTTCCGCGTTCAAAGTCTTTGTTATAAAAATGAGACTTGTTACCTTCTATGTCAAGTACACATAGGCACTCCGACAGACGGACAATTTCCTCACAGTCTTGATAAAGGTGCCTGTATGTAAATGAGAGATTATTTACTGATTGTGTCTGTGCATATAAAGACAATGCAAATACAACAGCAGTAGCAAATAATAATTTTCTTTTCATAATCTACTTGTTACTGTATAATAATAAATTAGTAAAAAGGTTTATAAATCCTATGCTTTAGAGAACCATGAAAGATTAGGCTTTATTTTGCTAAATTAACTAAATACAAAATAAATGATAAAAAGGGAAAAAAGAAAAAACAATAACGTTTTTTAGAATCTAATAAGTCTTTCGGCGATTTCTTTTTCCTTGATAAACTTTCTTGCCGTTAGTTAAGATAAGTGGCATTGCTATAACTTTAACGTTAAAAAATCTGAGACGTCTGTGGCATCTGTGTGACATTAATCGTGGATGATGAAGGATGAAAGAATAAAGATTAATGTATTAACTTGTCAACTTACAAACTGTCTACTTACAGTTTGTAAGTAGCAAAAACGGCTCGATTTCTTGACGAAAAAAGTAAAAAATCTTGACAAACGGAATTTTAATTCTAGAGAAGGATTTTCCGTTTGGCACGAGGCTGAATGCAAAAATGTGTTTAATTGTTAATCAATCGGCTTAAACTATGTAAACGAACATAAGGAATGAAAAAGTGAAAGGTGTCCTTTCGCGATGCGAAACGTGGCATATCGCAGTGTGATATGTGGCATATTGCAGTGCCAAAGGTGCCCTTTCACACTGCGAAAGATGCCCTTTGACTTTTTTAACACTTATGAGTTTTGAGGCGAAAGCTATAATGTCTTGATATTGAACGATTTACTAAAAACAGCGAGAAACCGCCAAATACTCGCATATTTTGCAACTTCTTTTTTCTCGGTCCAGAATTTTTAAGTTATGGGCGGGTTTAGTTAATCAATTTTTTACCCAACTCGGCTCTGAAAATTGCAAGTTTTTCGCTCGGCAAAGGCAGGAAACAGGAAACTGGTTTCAGATTGTTATCAGTTATGAGAACGTTAACGTTAACGATAAGATACGCCCCCTTGCCCCCTCTAACTTAGAGGGGGAATTGAAGATTGAGAACGATAACGGGAACTTTAACGTTAAAAAATCTGAGACATCTGTGGCATCTGTGTGACATTAATCATCCACGATGCCATTGCATCGTGGACGACATACTCCTCAGTCACTTCGTGACAGCTCCCCTAACTTAGGGGAGCAATTTCTTTATTTGAGTATTTAATATCACACAGATTTGTTCAACGATAACGGGAACTAGTTATAAGTTATGAGTTATATCTTTATTCCTTAATCTTTAATCCAGTATAACTATGAACTAAATAAAGACTATGAACTAATAATTGACAATACTCAACTTTAATTACATAAACTTATAAACTACTAAATTTAAATAGAATATTTTGTAAATAAAAATTAAAAACATACTTTTGTAAAAAAATATATGGCAGATTTTTTAATATTAGTATTTATTGCTATCAGTGCAATTGTGACATTATACCTTGGGTATAGATTCTTGAAATTCAAGCATAAACCTGAAGAAAATGTGTTTACCTCTGACATGCTTAGAGTTTTTCTTATAGCGATTGTGCTGATGTTTGCAGCTCTTCATTACTATTTCAAAGCAGATTCCATAATTAGCAGTCCACATTTATTCGCAATTGACAACAAGGAAAAGCTATTCAATCTGATACTCGAATTTGTTGTTGTTGACATCATCGTCATTGGCATTGTTTATTCTTTCTGTAAGGCAAAGAACATAGATTAGTTTGATAAGAAAATAAAGATAGCGATGCCAATAGGATTTTTGCATCGCCAATTCTGTCAGAAACAAGTTTTTTGACTTATATTTGCAGACAAATTTAAATCAATAATGAAATATGGCGACTGGATTAAAAGATTTTAGGCAAGCACACCAGCATGAAGAATAAGACATTCATGATTTCTGCATCTTACTTGTTCTGACAACTAACCTAAATTAACTCTATATTTCAAAGAGGACACTTTCTGAAAAAAGGAAAGATGCCCTCTTTTTTTTGAGTTATACTATTTACAACCATAGATGATATTTCGTCTTTATTTGTTTCCACAACACCATGTTTATAATTATTATAAAACTGTGGATAAGTCGGTGGAAATTGATGTGGATAAGTATTCAGTTTTCAACCAAAACAGTTTAAAAAGGGTTAGAGTGTTGATTTCTAAAAGTTTTTCACAGCCATTTAAGTAAGTTTTCAACCAATTTCTACAATAAAAAGATATAAACTTATTATCTTTGCACAGAAAAACAATTATTGTTGATAACTTAGTTATAAAGTGATAATCAGAAGGAAACGAAAATTGATATTGTTAATAACTCTATGAAAAATGTTTAAATTTGATTATACAAATTTTTAAGCAAAAAGTTTTGAACATATCAACAGCAGTTTTTTATTTGTTATTTATTTTTTTTAAAATTGAAAATGAAATAAAAATAAAAAAATAAGGTTTTAAGATTAACAGGTTGATAAAATCTTGAAGTCTATAAAAAGAACAAAAATATTATGGAAGCGAAAAAAGAATGGATTGAAAAGGGTTATGTAACAGAACCCGTTGAAGAAGGTACAGACTTGAAGGCTGAGATAAGACGCATGGCTAAGGAAAAGAATGCGGTTATCTTGGCTCACTACTATACTCAGGGAGAGATTCAGGAAGTGGCTGACTTTATTGGCGACTCGCTGGCTCTGGCTCAGCAGGCTGCAAAGACTGATGCCGACATAATCGTGATGTGTGGTGTGCACTTCATGGCAGAGACTGACAAGATTCTTTGTCCTGACAAACTGGTGCTTGTGCCAGACCTAAATGCTGGATGCTCGCTGGCTGACTCTTGCAAGGCTGAAGACTTGAAGAAGTTTAAGGAGGAACATCCTGGATATAAGGTTGTAAGTTATGTTAACACTACTGCTGCGGTTAAGGCTCTCACCGACATAGTTGTTACATCGGGCAATGCTAAGAAGATTGTTGACACATTTCCTAAGGATGAAAAACTGATTTTTGGTCCTGACTATAACTTAGGTTCGTATATAAACAGCGTTACAGGCAGAAATATGTTGCTGTGGAATGGCGGTTGTCATGTGCATGAGCGTTTCTCTGTTGACGAGATTGTTAAACTGAAGCGTGAACATCCAGATGCCATTGTGCTTGCTCATCCAGAATGTAAGGGTCCTGTTCTTGCAATAGCTGACGTTGTTGGGTCTACGGCAGTGATACTGAAGCATGTTGTAGAGAGCGACAAGAAAGAGTTTATAGTTGCTACTGAGGCTGGTATTCTTCACGAAATGGAACGCCAGTGTACTGGCAAGACTTTCTATCCTGTTCCACCAGAGGTAAGCGAAGGTGGAGTAGGCTGTTCATGCAATGAGTGTAACTATATGAAGATGAATACGCTTGAAAAGGTATATAACTGCCTTAAATATGAATGGCCATCAGTTGACGTTGACAAGGAAACAGCCCGCGAAGCTGTTAAACCTATCAACAGAATGCTGGAATTGTCATAAAGTAAGGTAATGAGGTGTTTTTGTGAAGTTAGTATAATCATCTTAAAAACTAAATAACGGAGCACGTTGAATACCTTATAAAGGTTAATAAAAATATAATTTATAATTGATAACACGCAACATTAAGACTATTTTCAGGTCATTGAAAAGTGATTTTAATTGCGACAGGCATTTCTTTATGTTTGTCGCAATTATAACTATATTCTATGGTTTAGCCTTTGTGTTTGCTGATTTCTACGGCATGCCGTGCGAAGGAATGGCTGACTATGTTCAGTTGTTTAAGTATTGGCTGCTGATAGAGATGGGTGTGTTTGGTCTTTTCCTTTTGCTTTCGTTGCAGAAATGGGTGTTTGCTGTCAGTTTTCCGCTGATAACATTTGCTTGTACGGTGATGACATACTATCGCTATACAGTCAAAGCCGTATTGACTCCGCAGGTTATCGACCTTGTTTTAGTCAACGACATGCGAACATCAATGCATGCTATCAGTTGGCAACTCGTTGTTTGTTGTCTTATAAGTTTACTGCTATCCTACTTTGTTGTCCGCTATCGTTGGAAGAAAATAAGCGTAAGACTATGGTATTTATGGATTGTTGTTGCACTCCTATTTATATATTATCCAAACTCTCGCGGCCATCTTTCTACGGAAGTAGAGCAGCGAATGCCCTACTCTATCTATTATAGCATTGACGAATATCTGAGAACAAAGCAGAAAATTGACGAAGAAAGGAAGATGTTCGAGAATAAGGCTACGGCGAAAAGCGACAGCATAACGGTGGTTTTCATTATAGGCGAGTCGCTGCGTGCCGACCATTTGCAGATGAATGGATACATCCGCGAGACTACTCCAATGCTTCTGAAAGAGCCAAATGTTGTTTCGTTGCCAAACGTAAGAACCGACTTTACGCTTACTCATCTCAGTATTCCTCACTTCATGACGCGTTCTTCTGATGACAATCCAGATAGGGCTTATCATGAAAGATCGTTTATTTCACTGTTTAAGCAGGCTGGATTTCACACTTCTTGGCTGGCTAATCAGGAGAGTGGCGATACTTATGTCTACTTCATGAAGGAGGCTGACACACTCAGTTATGTCAATTCTTCAAAGTCAATGTATCTGTTTGACAGCTGGCTTGATGGCGACATACTTCCTATTTATGATGATATTTTAGGCAAATCAAGCCGCCAGCTTATAGTAATGCATACTGTTGGTTCACACTGGTTCTATAACTCTCACTTCACAAAGGAGTTTTGCAGATATACTCCTACTGCCGACAGCAGGGTGATTAATGGCAACTCAGTAGAGAGAATGGTTAATTCTTACGATAATACTATTTTCTATAGCGACTGGTTCTGGCACGAAGTAATAGACCGATTGAGAAGTAAAAACGCTGTAATCATCTATCTTTCAGATCATGGCGAGAGCTTAGGCGAAGATGGTTATTTCACTCATGGCGTAGACAGAGAGGAGCAACACAGCGTGGCTTCATGGATATGGTATTCGGATAGGTTTGCAGAGAAATATCCTGAAAAGGTAGATGCACTGAAAAAGAATAAGGACAAAAAGATGAAGACTTATTTCTTGTTCCACTCAATTATAGATGCGGGCGACTTGAAATGGGCTGATAAGGAATCTGAAAAGAGCGTATTCACTGCTCCAGTCGTTTAGAATTTCATGGCATTATAGAAGGATGTTCATAATCATAGTTTATACATAAATGCCTAATAACGTCAAAAAACGAATTTCATATTATAACCTAACAGTCCTTTTAGCTTAAAATATTATATAGAATGAATGTATTTTAATAGTATATTTATACTGTTTTTTAGTTAAAATTCAACTAAAATTCGGTTTTTTAAGTCTGAATTTCTTATAAATATCCACTTAATTATATTAAAAAATATAAAAACTGAATAAGGGAATTACTTGATATAAGATAGCCTTAACTTACTGATATATTGCACAAAGCGGGAGGTTTTGTGTATTTTTTTCTTCGTTTTAGAACCTGAAAGAATGTAAACAGGGTTCTTTTCTTTCAGATTTTTTTCTTACTTTTGCAAAGAACAAATGAGTCAGAGTGTGCATCATTTCATTCCTTGAAAGCACTTTCAGAGACATTTTTCGTTTGAGAAAAAGGAGAATTTAGTAATAATTCATTGTCTTTTTATTTTGATTTATATCTTTATTTTCCTTACCTTAATAAATAAAATAAATAATTAGTTATGGAAATAAATAAACTGTTAGTAACTTTTGTATTGTCGTTTTTTACGTTCTCGTCGGTTAACGCCGACTTGCCTCACACTACATTAGTTAATGACGACAACAATACAGAAGCAGAAGCTAATAGTGAAGAAGATTTCGCTGAAAGCAGTGACGAGTTCGAAGCACTGTTCAACGTAACAGGAGAAGATATCATTAAAGATGCAATGAAGTATTTAGGTCGCCCTTACAGCAGAGGTTCTGCTGGTCCTAAGGCTTTCGATTGCTCTGGATTTACAAGTTTTGTTTTCAAGAAAAACAATATTTCGCTTGGTCGTTCTTCAAGAGATCAGTACACACAGGGCATTTCTGTTGATCGTAAAGACCTGAAAGTAGGCGACCTTGTGTTCTTCTCAAGTCCTGGTTCTGGACGCGGTGTAGGTCACGTAGGAATTGTTTCAAAGGTTGAAAACAATGGTAATTTCTGCTTTATCCATGCTGCACGCAACGGAATTAAGGTTGACAACTATGCTAAGACTGGCTATTATAAATGCCGATATATTGGTGCACGACGCATACTTGACTATTAAAAAAAGACACACTCAATTTATTCATACCCCTCTATCCTAAGCGCTTCCTTCAGGTTTATTATACTGGAGGAGGCGTTTTTTTATTGTTTTACTCTATTTTTCAAGACTAATAAGCATCATAACCTAATACTTTATAAGTCTAACAAGTTTAAACTGGTGAGAAATTTGGGTAGCTTTGTTTATTGAAAACAAAAAAGTTGGTCTATAGATGCAATGACTATAAACCAACTTATTTATGATTTGTAATTATGTTTTTATTTCTTTTCCAGCCTCTTTCCTCTAATCATGCAGTAGATTCCAGCCACTACGAAAGGAATGCTCAGTATCTGTCCCATGTCGAGAGGCAGATAGTTCTCGAATGCTACTTGGTTTTCTTTTGTAAATTCGATGAAGAATCGTGCTGTGAAAATCAATGTAAGACACAATCCAAAGAAAAAGCCTGTGCCAACTTTTCCAGATGTATAGCGGCTGAAAAAGTCAGCAATACTGCCTGCCTTGTTATCCTTAGTCATTCCATAATGATAGAAATGGAGCATTATGAAGAAGAAGATGAAGTAGGCAATGGCTTCATATAGTTGTCCTGGATGGCGCGGCATCAAGTCTACTTTCTCAAAAATGAAAGCCCAAGAAACGTCAGTAGGCTTACCTATTATCTCGCTGTTCATCAGGTTTCCAATTCTTATGAAGCAGGCAGCAATAGGTGTTGCAATGGCTATGTTGTCGAGAACTTGCCATATAGGTACATGAGTCTTTCTGAAGTAGAGCCACAGGGCTATCATCAGTCCTATTGTACCACCATGCGAAGCCAGTCCCATGAAGCCAGTATAGTGCCATCCGTCTAAGGTATGTTCCATAGGAATGAATATCTCAAGGAAGTTATACCATGATGAAAAATACTTTTCTGGTTCGTAAAAGATGCAGTGTCCAAGTCGTGCACCTATCAGTATTCCGAAGAAGCAATAGATGAAAAGCGGTTCAAAAAGCTCGTTTTTTATCTTCTGCTGGCGGTAAAGTCGCTGAACAACCAAATATGCTAGTATGAGTCCGATAATCCAACAGAGCGCATACCAGCGTATCGCCAATGGTCCGAGTTGCAATGCTATCTCGTTGGGGGACCAACGGATAAAGCAGTGTATAGTGCATAGTGCATAGTTCATAGTTCTATACTGTTTTTTACTATTCTTGTTAATATTTTAATTATTTCAATATTATTAGCAATTATTGCGTTTCGCTTGCTTCCTTTAGTGCAATATTCATCTTTGCCCTAAAGTCTGATTTAGACTGTCCACGAAGAGTTTCTTTAACATTTGCACCAATGTTCGTACCACTTCGTAGTGCTTGTTTTGACAAGATAAATTCTTTATTATCAGGTCTTGTCGTTAGGAATTTATACAGTTTTATTATTCTTAGTGCAAAGTCTTTGCTTTTATCACCAATTATGCTTTCTTTCATTTTAACCATATTAACTATGGACTATGAATTATGAACTATGCACTAAACTAAACGTTGAATCTAAAATGCATGATGTCGCCGTCTTGAACTACATATTCTTTGCCTTCTATTCCCATTTTTCCTGCTTCGCGCACGGCAGCCTCACTGCCATACTGGATATAGTCGTCGTATTTGATTACTTCGGCACGGATGAAACCCTTCTCAAAGTCGCTGTGGATTACGCCAGCACACTGTGGGGCTTTCCATCCTTTCTTGTAGGTCCATGCCTTTACTTCCATCTCGCCTGCGGTGATAAATGTCTCAAGATTGAGCAGGGCATAGGCTTTCTTTATCAGTCGGTTTACGCCACTTTCTTCCAGTCCGAGTTCTTCAAGAAACATCATCTTGTCTTCGTATGACTCCAGTTCGGCAATGTCTTCTTCGGTCTTGGCTGCTATTATCATGCTTTCCGCTCCTTCTTCGCGAGCCAGTTCTGCAACCTTCTTAGTCATTTCGTTGCCGTCTTTTGCTGAGTTTTCGTCAACATTGCAAACATAGAGAACAGGCTTGGCTGTCAGCAGGAAGAGATTGCGTGCTGCCTCCAGTTCTTCTTTCGACTCGAATGTTACAACGCGGGCATTCTTTCCTTGTTCCAGCACTTCCTTGTAGGCTTCGAGCACACCCATAAGCACCTTAGCGTCTTTGTTGCCTGCTGCTGCTGTTTTCTGTGTTTTTGACAGTTGCGACTCTATGGTCTCAAGGTCTTTCAATTGTAGTTCGGTGTCGATTATCTCCTTGTCGCGTATCGGGTCTATTGTTCCGTCAACGTGAGTGATATTATCGTCGTCGAAGCAGCGCAGCACATGAATGATGGCATCGGTCTCACGAATGTTGCCTAAGAACTTATTTCCAAGTCCTTCGCCTTTAGAAGCACCTTTCACAAGTCCTGCAATGTCAACAATCTCGCATGTTGCAGGCACTATTCTGCCAGGATGTACCAGTTCGGCAAGTTTAGTCAGTCGCTCATCTGGAACAGTTATCACACCCACGTTTGGTTCGATGGTGCAGAAAGGGAAGTTTGCTGCCTGCGCTTTTGCGCTTGAAAGACAGTTGAAAAGAGTTGACTTACCAACGTTTGGAAGTCCTACGATACCACATTTTAATGCCATAATTATTTTGTTATTGTCGTTATTATTTTTGTTTTCTTTGTTGCTTATTTCATTATGCTGCATGCAGTTACTGCGGTAGCACAATGGTTTGAGATTGCAAAATTATATGTTTTTCTTCAAATCTGACTATATTTATAATAAAAAATCCTTGCTACAAGCAGAGTAGCAAGGATTTTTTGAGTTTATAAGTTTATAATTGATTAAACTTTATTAGTTTATTCAGTTCCCACTTTTGTGAGTAATTTATAATTTAAGGACTAACAAACTAATAAACTATCTTATAACTATAAGTCTTTCCTTCGGATTCTATCTTGATGATGTAGATACCATTAGCAAGGCTATTGAGACTGCGGCGCTGTCCGTTGAGGTCGTAGACGCTTACCTTGTCGTAGTTGCCATTGACCACTACCCTATTGTTTTCAATCGCGATAGAAGGCTTTGAGTCTGATTTAGCATTTTCAATAGCGTTAGCAACACTTCCTTCTGGAACAGGGAATCCGTTGTTTACACCATTCTTGATCATCCAGCAGCCTTCCTGTCCTCTGTTGAGCATTCTGACAAATTCGTCGGTCTTCATTACGCTTTCTTCAACAGGAATAGCATATTTCTGGTAGATGTTTCCAGTTTCGGCAATGTAGTAGTTGTTAGAAAGCGTACAGTTTTCTCCCATCATCTGGTCTGCATCGTATATCTGGTGCAGGCGTGTACTCGACTCACTCATGTAGCCTGCACTGTAGCAGTTTTCTATTGTCAGCCAATTGTCGGTGAAGAGGATATCCTCTGCTGATGCCACGATGCCGCCTCCGCGACAGTCTGTAGTTATTTTGCCGCCTTGTGAGTTATCGTCCTCCATGAAGAGTTTGCCTGTATTGTAGCAGTCGGTAATAGTTGTTGTACCCTTTACGAGCATACATATACCAGCCACGAAGTGATTATTGCTTGTAACCTCAGCCTTGTTTCCGCAGCGTTCTATGATTGCACCATTAGTAGCCTGACTGCAAATGATGCCTGCTGCACCACCAGTGAAGTCGGTTACGTGTGCCCCAGTAGTACAGTCGCTGATACGGAGGTATTTGCCATCTGGTGCGCCCATATATTCCATTGCGCCTACGATGAGTCCTGAAGCATACATCATCTCGTTCTTGACAACAACGTCTGAAGTAACATGGCAGTTCTGAACCTCAGCATATTCAAGTATTTCGCCAATAAGTGGAGCAACGGCAGACGAACCATAGATAGAACTCTGCGAAATGGTGAGGTTCTTGATGGTTGCACCATTAACGATACCGAACAAGCCTACGAAGTTGTAACTGTTGCTGATAGTAAGATTGCGGATAACGTGATTGCCTCCGTCGAATGTTCCGCTGAAAGGACGAATGCCGTCTATGCCACTTCCCTGACGGCCAAACTGATTGCCTATTGAGCGGAAATTCTTAATGCTGCTCATGTTTATGTCGTTTGTCATGAGGAAGTATTGTCCTTCAAATGTGTTCTGATCGTTCTCTACCATATTTGAGAGTGTCTGCATATCAGATGCATCGCTGATGAGGTAAGGGTCGCTCTCTGTTCCCGAACCGCCGCTGAAAAGCACATCGCCTTCAATCTTGCCAACAGCAGTCAGTGTAAGATTCAGTTGAATATCGTCTGTTGCAGCGCGGAAAACAGCCATATAGTCGCCTTTGCGCTTACCCGTACACTTAATGCTTATGTCGGTAGACTCACCTTCAGAAACCTCTTCGGTCAAGAGAGTGAAATAGACAGCATCGTCGCCAATGATTTCCATTGCAATGTTGCCCTCAATATTCTTGTGAGTCAGAGTAAATGTCTTGATAACCTCTTCACCCTTTGTCAGTTCGCCAAAGTCTAACGAAGCAACGTCGGCAGAGAGTACAGGAGCAACTGTTCCGTCATAGTCGGTGATGCGGAAGTCGTCGAAGTTTATCTTGTATTCATAGGCATTGCCCGAAGTATAGTCGTAAGTAGCATAGTCTTCGCGAACAATGCGCACCTGAGCCGAAGGCTGATTGATGTTGCGGCTAATCAGTTGTGGTTCAGGAGTAGCCATAAAAGCATCGCCAGTAGTAATCCAGTTGTTGCCGTCGGTAGAATACTGCACTATCCACCACAACTGGTTGTTCTTCCAGTAGTCGTGAGCAGCAGCATAGAACTCAAACTTGCCTATTGCGCGAGCATTAGAAAGAGTTATGTTAGGAGTCTCTGTTGCAAGGATAGAAGAGTTGAGCAGTGTACCGTTCAGGCAGATAGAGCCTTCGCCGTTGCACCAGTCTTGGTCGTCAATATTGCGCTTAGCACCATACAAGTGCCATGCCAGCCCATTGAAATTAGCGTTGATAACAGCACGTGGACCTTGATTTCCAATTAAAGCTTCAATGTCCTCAAAGTCGTAAGTCCATTCATCTGCCATAGCCTGAAATGGGAATACCATAGCCGAAACAGCCATAATCAAGTAAATGTAGAATTTTTTCATATTGATAATAATATTTAGTGAAAAGAAAATAAAAGTGTGCTTTTTTGTTATATATTGTCGCAAAGATACCACTTTTCTTTTTAAATTACAACATATTTATTTGTTTTTATGAAAAAATATGCAGATTATTTAGTTTTGTAAGAGGAATGTTTATTATAGTGCATAGTTCATAGTTGTTTTAGTTGACAGTTAACGTTAAAGTTCCCGTTCCCGTTATCGTTCCCGTTGGATTAGTTCCCGTTAAAGTTCTCATAACTTTCTCTTGAATGTTGTTTTGTGAGTATAATCCTGAGAATATCTGTAAATAATTAGCCCCGAAAGTTGTGTCGCAACTCTCGGGGCTAATTCTGTTAAGCAGATATTTTCTTTAATTCTATTTGCACATCACTTTCTTTGTCGAGCCGTCGCTCATCTTCACGATGTTTATGCCCTTCTGCGGCGAGCTGATTCTCTGTCCGCTCACATTGTAGCGTTCTGCTTCCTTTGCAGTAATGTTCGTTGTTGCCGACTCTACATTGTTCTCTATGCCTTCCACTATGTTTTTAAACTTGTTCCATGCTGGCGTACTTTCGTACTTTGTCTTTGTTCCAGTCGGAACATAAAGCGTAGCACTTGTGAACTCAATATCCTCAGTGTCGAAATTATATACACAGAAAACATCGTTTTCTATTTCAAATGGTTCTTCTATCAAAGATATTACTGATGTCAAGCCTGAGCAACCGAAGAAAGCACGTTCTCCAATGGCTTTTACGCTGTTGGGTATGCTTATTGATGTCAAACCTGAACATTTAGCGAAAGCCCAATATCCGATGCTTTTTATGCTGTTGGGGATATTTATAGATGTCAAGCCTGAGCAATTTCTGAAAGCATGATTGCCTATGCTAGTTATGCTGTTTGGAATGACAGTATTCTTACATCCTGTAATAAGCGTATTTGTTTCAGTTTCTATCAAAGCATTGCAGTTTTCGCGCGAGTCATAATTAGCATTACCATTTTCTACAGTAATTGATTCCAAGTCTGAGCAACCGATGAAAGCATAATTTGAGATGCTTGTTACGCTGTTGGGTATGCTTATTGATGTCAAGCCTGAGCAACCGAAGAAAGCACCATAGCCTATCATTGTTACGCTGTTTGGAATGACAGTATTTTTACATCCAGCAATAAGCCTATTTATTTCAGTTTCTATCAAAGCATTGCAGTTTTCGCGCGAGTCATAATTAGCATTACCATTTCCTACAGTAATTGATTCCAAGCCTGAGCAACCGAAGAATGCACTTGTTCCAATAATTATTACGCTATTGGGAATATCTATTGATGTCAAGGCTGAGCATTCATAGAAAGCATGTGTTCCAATGGTTGTTACACTGTTTGGGATATCTATTGATGTCAAGCCTGTGCAGACAGCGAAAGCATCATCGCCAATGCTTGTTACGCTGTTTGGAATGACAGTATTTTTACATCCAGCAATAAGCGTATTTGTTTCAGTTTCTATCAAAGCATTGCAGTTTTCGCGCGAGTCATAATTAGCATTACCATTTTCTACAGTAATTGATGTCAAGCCTGAGCAGCCTTTGAAAGCACGTTCTCCTATCTCTTTTACGCTGTTGGGTATGCTTATTGATGTCAAGCCTGAGCAACCGAAGAAAGCACCATAGCCTATCATTGTTACGCTGTTTGGAATGACAGTATTTTTACATCCAGCAATAAGCGTATTTGTTTCAGTTTTTATCAAAGCATTGCAGTTTTCGCGCGAGTCATAATTAGCATTACCATTTTCTACAGTAATTGATTCCAAGCCTGAGCAACCTAAGAAAGCTTGTGTTTCAATGCTTGTTACGCTGTTGGGTATGCTTATTGATGTCAAGCCTGAGCATTCATAGAAAGCACGTATTCCAATGGTTGTTACACTGTTTGGGATATCTATTGATGTCAAGCTTTTGCAACCATAGAAAGCATAATTGCCAACCGTTGTTATGCTGTTTGGAATATCTATTGATGTCAAGCCTGTGCAGCCAGCGAAAGCATAATCTCTGATGGCAGTTACGCGGTATGTTTTTTCTTCATAATCTACTGTTTCTGGAATTGTTATGTTTCCTGAATATTGATTATCAGAATTTTGTATTACTTCTGCTTGCAAAGTCTCGTTGTCTAAATCATACCATATTCCGTCAATTTTGGCTTCGTCAGCTAAGACAGAAACGGACATGATGTTCATGAGGAGCAATAAAAAGAGTTGTTTTGTTTTCATAGAATTGTTGTAATTAGTTGGTTTGCCTTAATCCTTTCGGGCGACTGGGCTTCCTCCCATGCGTAATCAAACAGTCCTTCTGTCTGTGGTATTAGACAAAATAAAATAACGTGGACTAATAAGTTCGTTTACGCTTTTCGTGGTATTATTGGTAATCTTACATTCTTCTTTTTTTATTTATCCATAGGCAATCTTTTTTGTGTTTTTACTAAATTTTTTGTTATCTATTTGCAAATGTACGCTATTTCCTTGAAATGCGACAAGTGTCATAAGAATGTTTATTTGTATATAACAGTAGGTGCGTGTTTCGTTTGCATATTAACTTAGGTTTTTAGTTTGTGTAGTTTTCAACGGCTTAAATTATCAAAGATAAGTAGACAAGGTTAATATAGTTCATAGAGCATAATGCATAGTCTTTAGTAGTGCATAGTGCATAGTTATGCTGGATTAATGATTAAGTCCCCGTTAACATTAATCATTAATCTTTCATACTTAATCATCCACGATGCCGTTGCATCGTGTAGACACACTCCTCAGTCACTTCATGACAGCTCCCCTAACTTAGGGGAGCAATTACTGCGTTTGAGTTTAAAATGTCACTCAGATGACTCAGATATCTCAGATTTTTAATATTAACTTGTCAACTTACAAACTGTAACTTTCAAAATCAACCCAATTTTTTGACGAAAAAAGTAAAAAATCTTGACAAACGGAATTTTCATTCTAGAGAAAGATTTTCCGCTTGGCACGAGGCGAAATGCTAAAAAGCATTTAATTGTTAATCAATCGGCTTAAACTATGTAAACAAACATAAGGAATGAAAAAGTGAAAGGTGTCCTTTCGCGATGCGAAACGTGGCATATCGCAGTGCGATATGTGGCATATTGCAGTGCCAAAGGTGCCCTTTCGCACTGCGAAAGATGCCCTTTGACTTTTTTAACACTTATGAATTATTTGGCGAAAGCTATAATGTCTTGATTTCTAATGTTTTACTAAAAACAGCAAGAAATCGCCAAATACTCGCATATTTTGCAACTTTGTTTTTCTAAGTCCAAAATTTTTAAGTTATGGGCGGGGTTAGTTAATCAATTTTTTACCCAACTGGCATCCATTTTTTGCAGGTTTTTCTCTCGGCAAAGGCAGGAAAAGAAAAACTGGTTTCAGATTGAAAGTAAAGTCGTGTATATAAAAAAAGACTGCATAAAGGCAAATACTTACACCATTATGCAGTCTTTTCTTATTCAGAAGTCAAAGAAAACTTCCAGCAATTAGTTACTTTACAACATACTTGCGATTATTGATGATGTAGATGCCACGACGCAATGTCTTCAGGTCTACGTTGTTTCCAACAAACTGACCTTTTATTGTGTAGACAGTTGCTCTTGTTGTTCCGTTGGCAATCAGTTCATTAATATCGGCAGCAATTGCAGAGTAGAGAGTTACGTTCAGCTCAACATCCTCGTCATTGAATATGACTTGTTCGTCGTCGCCAACATATCCAGCCATCGAGAAACTTACAGTATATGTGCCAGCAGGGCGTATAACGACAACAGAATACTTACCGTCTTCGTCAGTCTTAGCAAGTGTCTGCTCGTTGTCGGCAGAGTTTACAATGACGGTTACGTTTGCCATTGGTCTTGGAGTGTCGCCTGGCTTGTCAACAACGGTTACAGTACCGCTAAGTGTGTTGCGATTCTTTTCCAATTCAATGTTCTGAACCATTTCGCCGTTAGCAAGGGTAATGGTCATTTCTTTCTGCATGTATCCCTCTGCATTGACAACCACTGTGTATTCGTTTTCAGCATCATTTACTTCGAGAGAGTATTCGCCGTTAGCCTCAGAAACTGCTGCTGCAACTTCGTCGTCGCCCTGCATGATGCTTATGTTGGCATTTTCTATTGTCTCGCCAGTCTCAGCATCGGTTATGATACCATTGAGAGTAGCCAGTGTGTGGAGTTGGATGTTCAGTACAGACGATTCGCCACCTACGAGTTCTACTTGGTCTATAACAGCAGGCTGATAGCCTTCAGCAGTAGCAGTGGCCTTGTAGTCGTATTGCAGTTGAGCAACAGTGATGTTATATTTACCCTCTGCGTCGGTTGTAGCAGTGTAGTAAACATCTCCGTTTTCAATCTTTACTTCGGCTCCTTCAACAGGGTTGTCGTTGAAATCGGTCACCTTGCCTTCTATGTCTGCATGTCTGTCGGCTGTGATATATACAACTGGTGCATAGCTGTAGGTGCTCCATGTTCCAAGTTCCTGATTGAAGTTGTATGCCTGACGGTTGTAGGTCTGATGAACTTTGTTGTCAACCATCCAGTAGACATAAGAACTGCTTGAGCTGTTTTCGTCTATTTGCTGATACATGACGATGCGCAGGTTCTTGCCAGTATACTTGAAGTTGAGAGGAACATTGAGCATTACAAACAGAGAATCGCTGCTGCCCTTTGTTTCAAAATGCAAGTCGGTTTCGTAAGCTGGGTCGGCAGAGTTTATGTCGAATGCCACGTTTGCATATTCATCGCTGCTGTAGTCGGTGTCCATGTCGGTGTTCTCAATCCATACTTTTACATGAGTATCTGTGTTAACATCGCCAAAGTATCCTGAAGCAACATAGCCGCGATATTCCAGAGACTTGATAACAGAGCCTTCAGGTATTCCGAGTTGCTCGGCAGTGTAAATGGTCTGATTTTCATATTTAACGCTACCTGTAGAGATAGGACCAGCAGAACTCATGCTTGTGCTGTCGAGTACCTGATAGTATCCGCCAAGTGATTCTTCGGCAACGTTGATATCGAATGTTTCAGATGTGACAGTGTTCTCGCCATGCTTCAGTTCTACAAATGCCTTGTGGATGCCTGCTGTGTGAGGAGTGTAGCAGAAAGTAAGGTCTTTATATTCCATTGAGCGAATGTCAATGGTTTTGGCAGTTGCTCCCTCTTCGTTGTCAACTATCAGGCGGGCTGTGTAGTCGGCTGCTTTGACGTTCATTGTCAGAGGATTGAGAATGTTAGCATGGGCAACCAGCTTGTTGTTAACCTCGCCATTGGCTGGTATTTCGGTCTTGTTGATGAAGAGCGAAGTTGCTTCTTCGAGTGTTACATCCTGAACGAGTGAACCAGCTTCAAGGCTTACGTCTTCTTTCACGAAAGGAATATATCCTGCCTTTGTAACCTTCATCTGGTAGTTGAGTTTAGACTTGATTACATTGATGCTGTATTTACCAGAAGCATTGGTCATTGCAGAATATTCAACGTCGCCTGATGTGAGTGTTACTTCCGCATTCTTAATGTCGTTGCCTTCAGTGTCGGTAACCTTACCGCTGATGCTTTGTGATTCTCCAATCACGCCGAACATTGTTACAGGCAGGTTGTAGTTGCTGTATGATATTGAAGGGAGTTGGCTTGCGTCTCCGTATGTCTGACGCTCAATGCTGTGGTAAGTTTCAGCCTTGTCTGCAACAAAGCCAGTATAGCTGTATGCTGAAGACTCAACAGTGTTCTTTAGGTGCAGAACAATGCTTCCACCAGTATATTCAAATGGTTCTCCTTCTATGTTTATCTCAATTAACTTGCCATAGCCTGTGTATGAATAGTTCTTATATTCGCCTACAACAGGATATGTGTAAGGACCTTCATGGATAGTCATAGAGTTTGTTGTAGTCTTCTCGTTGGCTGGTGTATAGAGGTTTGAGTCGTCAGAGTTGCCGATAGTTACAGTCAGGTCTTTTGATTCAAATGTTGTTGCGCCAGAATAGTTTCCTGCATTGGTTCCTAAAAGTGTTACCTTGTTGATTTTGTCACCACTCTTCAGACCGTATCTTGCAAGGAGTTCTGCTGGGTAGACTACTTCGCCCTCGCTGTTATAAGTTGGATTGATAGGGCTGCTCTGAATCTTCAGACCGTCGGCTACTGTACCAACCTGAACGTCGTTGTTGAGTTGCTCATCGCTTACAACAACATTTACTTCGTCTGTAGAAACAGTATTAACGCCGCCTTCTACATCAATGCGTGCCGTGTAAGTGTCGGCAAGATGAGGAATAAACTCTAATGTCAGTTCGGTGCTTTCACCTGCTTTCAGCTTAGCACCTTTGGTTTCAGCCATCAGTTTGTTGTCGAAGAACAGTTTAGCTGAATAAGTGCCTTCTTCGACATTGTTGAGAGAACTGTTCTTTACAGTAAGTTTAGCTTTATAAGGCTTGTTTACTTCTCCTGTTTCTGGAATTTCGTTCTTCTGAATGAAGAAGTCTTTTTCAACATCAACCTTCTTGAAACCAATGATGTTGTCCATGTTTGCACTTCCTGCTTCGAAAGCAATATACCACTGACCAGCAGGAATGTTGCTTACTTCGTGAGTCTTGAAGTAATAGTAAGTATAGTAGCCTGATGTTGAGTTAGTTTCAAACTCGTCTACACCTTCTTCGTCTGCCACTGCGCGAACAGCTTTAGCAAATGTCCAGTTCTTGCGGTCGGCTGAGTAATAGACATTGATGAAACTGTTGTTGTTGAGTTTTGCTGCATCAAATTTCAGAACATCGCCTTCATTTACTTCAAGTAGTGGAGAGATAAATTTGCCTGGCTCGGTGTAGAGAGGCGACTGAACCATGTAAGTGTTGTTAGTATATCCAAGCGAATAGTTGATAGAGTTAACTGTCCAATCGCCATTCTGGGTATTAACATCAGCAGGTATGTTTCTGTCTTCAAAGTCTATGTACCAAGCGTTTTCGTCTACAGTCTCACCTGTAAGTGGAATAATAATGTTGCTTTCGCCTTCAATAGTCATGTTACCCTCTTTCTTGCCTGCTGTGCCTTCGTCTTTTGTAACAGTGAATGCAAGTTCGCTATGAGGATTAACAGTTGTTCCATTAGTGAGAGAAGTGCTGTAGCCTTCTGGCAATGTTACATTGCTTATGTTGAATGCTGCACCTCCATCGTTCTTCATCTTGAAGTTACGTACAACGGCTTTCTGAGATGTTCCGAAGTCAACAGTATCGTCTTCCTTCAGTTCTGTATAGTTATATCCAGACTGTACTTGCATTGTTATCACTGGCTGGCATATAATAGGCTTGATGGTCATTGCATCAAGTGTTGTGCCTGTGGCGTCTTCAATGAATCTGAAGGCTACAGGCTGATAGTCTGTAGTATTAATGTTTGCAGTGAAAGTGAGTTCGTCTGATTCTTCACCAACGAAAAGTGTAGGGAAGGTCTTAGTGTCGAAAACGATAGATTCGTTGTCAGCATTTACGAGTTTTATGGTTTTTGTAGGGTCGTCAACATCTATGTCGCCAATGTTTTTGATAGTCAGACCGAATGAAACGCTGAAGTTTCCGTCGGCATCAGCATCAACATAGTCTTTCTCTGGGCTTGTAGTAACGGTCATCTTGACTTTCTGCTCTTTCACTATGTCGGCTTTTGTTGCCTTGAAGTCGTCGATATAGCTCTGATATGCAACGATACCGATATATGAAGCCTCGTCTAAAGAGCAAGTAACTTCAACAAACTGGTCGCGAATAAGTCCGTTTGACATATCCTTGCTGACAAGCTGTTGTCCTTGCACCCATTCTCCTGATACAAGTGTGTACTTGTAGATGGCGATGCCTGCCTGATATGAATTAGACTTGACCTGAATAGATATGTCTCCAGAAACAAGTGGAGAAATGAGTGCATCGCCTGGATTATAATAGTCGTAGTTATAATCCATCATTGCTCCGATGCGTACACATCCGCTGCCGTTAACTCCGTTAGATGTGTCGCCATAGTAGCTAAAGGCTTCGCCATAGCCACTTTTCTTGACCAAGTGGTTCCATCCAGAGGCAGGAACCCATCCCTCTTCAAATGCTTTAGAGCCTGTATTCTCTATATTGTCGAAGTTAAGTTCATAGGGTGATACTTCTTCGGCAAATAGTGAACTCAAGCCAAACATCCATGAAAAGAGAAACAAAAGTAAAGTTTGTTTTTTCATAAAAGTTTGTTTTAAAATATAATTTTGTTAGTTTTATAACTCTTAGTTATTGGTATTTCATAGTGAATTAACTCGTCAACTCGTTTACTTGTCAACTCGTCAACTAAAAAAACAGAGTGGGAAAGATGATGAACATCTACCCCACCCTTGTTTTTATATAGTTATCTCTTCACAACTTTCTTGCCTCCGACGATGTAGACACCTTTCTTAAGTCCGTCGAGAGAAGAACTGTTTGTCTTCACGCGAACACCATTGATGTCGTAAACATCGTTTGCAACTGCATCTTTGCGCTCTGCAACGCCGTCGATGCCTGTATGTTGAGAATTGATGATTTCGTCGTATTCTTCTTTTGTAATGATTTCAACTTTCACGTTGTCAACATAAATCAGTCCTTGATATGCAGGGCTTGTAACGTGGAAACCTACATGGTAGTTGCCGTCTTCTGCTACGTTTATTGCTGCCACATAGTTGGTTGCATCTGTTTCGTTGGCAAGTGTGTCTGGGCAGAATGTTTCCTTGGCTGTAGTGAAGTCTTCAACATTGAATGTTGTTCCGATGGCTACTGACATTTCCTCGTTTTCAAATCTTGAAGAACCGCGATAAGCATCGAATGACAGCTTATAGTATTTATCTGCCGACATCTTGAGCAGTGGAGAAAGCAGCCAGTCGTCGGCATCAATGTTTGGCTCGTTGCCAGGATAGTAAACCACGCGACCTCCGTTAGTGCTCATGTCCCAAAGTCCGTAGTGGAAAGATATGCCATATTCAGGATAGACTTCTACCACCTTATCTCCGTTCATGTCTAATGCAGTCCACTCGTTGAAAGAGTTAGCAGAGTTGAAAGGCTCGTTGTAAGATTCTTCTTCGGTTATCTCTTTAGCTGGTCCGTAAGCCATGTCGTCGGTCATTGCTTCCTCAGAGCGTTTGCTGTTGTTTACGGCAGTGATGCCGAAGTGATATTTCAGGTAGCGGCTTGCAGGAAGTGTATATTCAAGTTCGCAAATGCCCTGATCTGTTGTTCCAATCTCTGTAGGAGCACCTGCAGAAGCATATCTCTTAACAACATATTTCAGTTCGCTTTGGTTGAAATATCCGTCATTCAAGCTCTTTTCTGGAGCATCCCAAGTAATCTTAGCAACACCGTCGGCTATATCGAGTTTAGCATTCAGCGGAGCCTCTGTCTGGTCGTAGCCGATATAAGTACGATATACAGCAGGTTCGCCATCGCCATTCTCGTTGCTGACCTGAATAACAAAGCGTGTCATTCCTTCAGTTTCCACAGTTACGTTGGCTGTTGTTTCAGCACCAGCAGTTGTATTACCGCTGCCTACCACCTTGTCGTCTACAAGAATCTTGTAGCCAAGATTTCCTGTCAGTTCGTCACCTCCGTAAGTCTTGGTTGGAGCAGTAAAGATGATTTGTCCTGTCAGCGAGCCTCCTTCAAAGTTCTTTGAGATGTTAGTTGCTGCGGCAGGAGCATTGTCGTTGGCAGTTGGTTCTGGAATATAGAGCGAAACAAACTGGGCATTCTCTGGGAATTCAGTTACAATCTCAGTATTCTCGGTATTGTTTATGTCAATCTTCAGCAGTTCGCTTGCCATTGATGATGTTGTTGTGTTCCATAATTGTGCAGCCCAATAGAGAGTGTTTGTTTTATGGTCGAAAGTAGCACTCTGAAGGCGGCCGAGCTCGATGTCGTGATGAATCCATGAGCGGTTGATTTTCTCAAGTCCGAGCGAACCAACTGCTGTGATGTCGCCAAACTCCTTGTCAATCTTGTAGAGTTTGTTGTCGTCGCCGATGGCATAAAGTTGTCCGTCGTTGCTGCATGCTAAGGCAAGCAGAGTCTGATCTACATGAGCTATTGGCTGGCGAGTCCTGCTGGCAAAGTCTATGATGCACAGTTCTGTGCTCTGCAAGTTAGCAGTAGAGCAGAGTCCGTAGACAGTTCCAGTAGTAGGGTCTTGAGTGAAGTCGTTAGCACACCATGTAGCGTTTACATCGACAGGAGGATTTTTCAGTTCCCATGTTTCGGTGTTGTAGGTGTAGAGTTGGTAAACCATTTCGCCGTCATACTCCCATGCGCTGATGAAGTTGTACTCGCCAGCAGTCATCAGACCGTTGCCTGTAGCATAGAAATTGCTGTTGGAAATGTGTTTAACATACTCAGTTTCGGGAGCTGCCTGAAAAGAGTAGACTCCCATGCGTTCATCTGTGTCGCTTGTGAAAGAATTCATCCAGATTACGTTTCCATATACCGTAGGAACATAATCATTCTGCGCTTTGGCTGTAACAGTCAGCAACAACAGAAGCAAAAGTAAATAATTCTTTTTCATTTTAGTTGATTTATAATTAAATATTAAAGCATTTTCAATATTGACAGGCATTCAGATAAAGAATGTTCAAAAACATGCAAAAGTACATATTATTAAAAAAATAATAGAATTTTTTCGGCTTTTTGTTGTCAGATTTATTGAAAATGACGGAAATTTTACTGCCATTGCCTTACGATACTTGCATCATAAAGAATTTGTAGGAAAAGTGCTGATGGTTAATAATCAGAAAAAAGCAAGAAACCTCTGCCCTACTTTCAGATTGTAATTAGTTTTTAGTTCTTTAGTATACAGCAAAAAAGCCAAAGGATAAAAAATATCCTTTGGCTTTTTTGCTGTTTGCTCCTTTAGGATTTGTATGGAGCAAGTGTAGTTTTTGCTACGATTACTTAGAAATTATCTTGTGAGTTTTTTGTGTTCCGTCTGCCATTGTTTCTTTCACGATGTTGACACCCTTCTGAATGTTGTTCAGACGCTTGCCAGAGAGTGAGAAAATCTCGGTCTTGACTACGTTAGCATCAGTGTTAACTGCCTCAATCGCATTGTAGTCTGCCATTTGCAGAGCGAGGTTTGAGAGTGTGAACTTGTCGTTTTTGGCTAAATAAATTGAAGTAGGGCAGGGGAATGGAGTTTTTTTATCTTAAATATGTGTATTATTACTTATAAGATTGTTTGAGATTTATAATAAAAAAATCGGTGGCAAAACCAGAATTGTTGCCACCGATTATATTGTTTTTTCTAAAGATATTCTTATACTTATAAGCCTATATTAATCTAAGAGTCTTGAAACATCAATGAGCTAATGGGCTTCAAGCCAGTTAGTTCCCCATCCGCAGTCGGCTACGAGGGGTACACGGAGGTTGTAGGCTCCCTGCATTTCTTCGATTACGATTTTTTCTACCGTTTCGCGTTCTTCAGGCACAACGGAGAAGTTGAGTTCGTCGTGAACCTGAAGAATCATCTTGCTCTTGAGATTGAGACTCTTGAAACGCTGGTAAATGCGTATCATTGCAACTTTTATGATGTCTGCAGCCGAGCCCTGTATAGGTGCATTTATAGCGTTGCGCTCTGCAAATCCACGTACCGTAGCATTGTGTGAATTGATGTCTGGCAGATAGCGACGGCGGTGGAAGAATGTCTCCACATAGCCCTGCTCACGCGCCTGTTGCTTAGCCTGTTCCATATAGTCGTGAACGGCAGGGAAGGTCTCGAAATAGCCGTCTATCAGCATCTTAGCTTCGCTGCGCGGAATGTCTAATCGCTCGGCAAGTCCGAAGACAGTGATGCCATAGATGATTCCAAAATTGGCACGTTTTGCCTTTGTTCGTTGGTCGCGGCTGACGTCGTTTATATTCTTCTTATATATTTTAGCAGCCGTAGCAGCATGAATGTCATAGCCCTCGCGGAATGCTTCTATCATGTTGTCATCGCCCGACAGATGTGCCATCACGCGCAACTCTATCTGGCTGTAGTCGGCTGAGAAAAACAGGCTTCCTGGTTCTGGTATGAAGGCACGTCGAATCTCCTTTCCATCCTCGCCGCGCACTGGTATGTTTTGCAGGTTAGGGTCTGACGAAGAAAGGCGACCTGTTGCTGTAACTGTCTGATTAAAAGAGGTATGTATGTGTCCTGTCTTTGGATTTATAAGCTTTGGTAGGGCATCAATATATGTGCCAAGAAGTTTTTTCAGACCGCGATGCTGAAGTATTGCGTCAACAATTTCGTGCTTGTGGCGCAGTTGTTGCAGCACTTCCTCTGATGTTACAAACTGACCAGTCTTAGTCTTTTTGGGCTTATCTACAATCTTGAGTTTGCTGAACAGTATGTCGCCAACTTGTCGAGGTGATGCAATGTTGAATTGTTCGCCAGCCAGTTCGTAGATTCTCTTTTCTATGGCAAGCATTCGCTCGGTCATTTGTCGTGAAGTCTCTGCGAGCGAATCGGTGTCGATACATACTCCGTTGCGTTCCATTTCTGCTAAGACTGGAACAAGAGGCATCTCTATATCGTAGAACAGTCGGAACAGTCCTTCGTTTGATTGCAGTCGCTTTTCTAATATATTTTTCAGCCGTAGGGTGACATCGGCATCTTCGGCAGCATACTCATAGACGAGGGTAGGGGATAGCTGTCGCATTGACTGCTGCTTCTTTCCCTTAGGTCCTATCAGTTCTTCGATGTGGATAGTCTGATAGTTGAGTAGCGTCTCTGCCATGTAGTCCATGTTGTGTCGCAGTTCTGGCTGGAGCAGGTAGTGGGCTATCATGGTGTCGAAAAGTTGTCCTTTCAGTTCAATGCCATAGTTTCCGAGAACGAGCATGTCATATTTTATGTTCTGACCGATTTTTATGATTTCTGGATTTTCATAAACCTTGCGGAAGATTTCAACAATTTTTTGTGCTTCATCTCTATCTTCTGGTACAGGAACATAAAATGCTTCAAATTCTTCTACCGCAAAGCTTAAACCGACAAGTTCGGCGCTTATTGCATCGGTTGATGTGGTTTCTGTATCTAAACTGAGAATTTTTTTTGTCAAAAAAAAGTCACAAAGTTTCAACATATCTTCCACGTTATCAATAAGTTGATATTGGTGAGGGGTGTCTTTAATGCTCAAAATACTCGAAAATTTTGGACTTTCTGAAGGCGAGGGCGCAAAATTTTCAAAGAGATTGAGCTCGGATGAAACTGTTTTTTTAGGTTTTTCAGCTTTTTTAAGAACTCTGTTTGCGAAACTCTTAAATTCAAGTTCGTTGAAAATTTTGTTCAGTTCTTCCTCGTCAGGTTCACTAATGGCAAGAGCGTCAAGATCTAACTCGATTGGAACATCGGTTCGGATGGTTGCCAGGAATTTAGATATGCGAATGTCTTCTATATGTTCTTCAACATTCTTTTTCATAGCTCCTTTCAGTTCATTGGTTCGGCTCAGGAGATTCTCGATGCTGCCAAACTCATTTATAAGTTTTATGGCAGTCTTCTCTCCAATACCTGGACAACCTGGAAAATTGTCGGCAGAGTCGCCCATTAGTCCTAAAAGGTCGATAACTTGGGCAGGTGATTCTATAGAATACTTGTCGCAAATTTCTTTTGTTCCCATCACTTCGTAGCCACCACCATGACGAGGTTTATACATAAATACCTGGTCTCTGACAAGTTGACCATAGTCTTTATCTGGTGTAAGCATGTAGGTCGTAGTGTCAGTTTTTGCCGATTTCATCGACAACGTACCTATAACATCGTCGGCTTCAAAGCCTTCTACTTCGAGAATTGGAATGTGATAAGCGCGGAGTATATCCTTGATGATAGGTACAGACTTGCGTATGTCTTCAGGAGTTTCTTCGCGCTGTGCTTTATACGGTTCGTAAGCTTCACTTCTGAAAGTTGGTCCGTGTGGGTCGAAAGCAACTCCAATGTGAGTAGGTTTTTCTTTGGTCAGCACTTCATTCAGAGTGTTGCAGAAGCCCATTATAGCCGATGTATTGAGTCCTTTACTGTTTATTCGTGGATTTTTAATAAATGCATAATATGACCTAAAAATGAGTGCGTATGCATCTAAAAGGAATAATTTATTCATAATCGTTCTTATTTTTACGTTCAAAATTACTAATTTTTTTGTTTATAACAACCAAAATAACTAATTTTGTAACAAATTTTGGAATATGAACGATTTGTCACTTATAAGAAAACCGATTTCAGGCGAGTTAGAAACATTTGCTAAAATGTTTGACGAGTCATTGTCGCAGGGCGAAGGACTTTTGGCTGAAGTTCTCCAGCACATCCGCCAACGGGGAGGCAAGAGGATGCGACCTATATTAACTATGCTTATTGCCAAGTGTTTTGGTGGAGTAAACGAAGTGACACAAAATTCTGCTTTAGGACTGGAATTGCTACATACCGCATCGCTTGTCCACGACGATGTTGTTGATGAGAGTAGTGAGCGTCGCGGTCAGGCATCGGTAAATGCTTCTTATAATAATAAGGTAGCCGTTCTTGTTGGCGACTATATTCTCTCAACTGCGTTGCAGCGCGTTTCGCTTACGAGTAACGCTGTGATTGTGAATGCTTTAGCAGAGTTGGGAAGAACGCTTTCTAATGGTGAAATACTTCAACTTACCAACTTTGAAAATGACGGAATATCTGAGGATGCTTATTATAAAGTGATCGAATCGAAAACCGCTTCATTGTTTGAGTGTTGTGCTCAGATGGGTGCAATCTCAGCAGGTGCAAATGATGAAGAAATAGCGGCTGCAATGAATTTCGGAAGGATTATTGGTGTGATTTTCCAGATTCGTGACGATATTTTTGACTATTATGATTCTAAGGAAATTGGAAAGCCTACTGGAAATGACATGGCGGAAGGAAAACTTACGTTGCCTGCTATATACGCTCTGAATAAGACTAAGAATGAGGATATGTTAAAGCTGGCACGTAAGGTGAAACAGCGCACAGCAAAGCCCGATGAAATCGCCGATTTAGTTGCTTTCACTAAGCTGAATGGGGGAATAGAATATGCAGAGCAGACGATGGATAAGCTTCATGAAGAAGCTCTTGTTTTCATCGATGAAAACGTTAAAAATGAGGAAATTGCTACTTCTCTCCGCACATATCTTGACTTTGTTATTCAGCGCAGAAAATAAGTAATACTGATTTTTTAATAAGTCTCTCAAATTGGGAAATAAAAAAATAGTTTGTAAAAAATCTTACAAACTATTTTTTTCTATTAGTGATTAATAATTATTTTGCTACATTTTTTTAGAAGAACTTAATTTCTTTGCCAACTATTTCGCTTAGCAATAGGTTGGCAAGACGACTTGTACCTAAGCGGAACCACTTGTTAGTCAGCCACTTTTCGCCTAATACTTCTTTAACGATAGTATAGTAGATGAGTGCATCCATCACTGAATTGAGACCTCCTGCAGGTTTGAAACCAATCTGGATACCAGTCTTGTCATAGTATTCCTTGATTGCTTGGCACATTACGTAGGCAGCCTCTGGAGTAGCAGCGGGTTCAAGTTTGCCAGTAGAAGTCTTTATATAGTCTGCACCAGCATACATTGATAGGAGAGAGGCACGCTTGATGTTTGAAGCGGTTTTCAGACAACCTGTTTCCAAAATTACCTTCATTGCTCGCTCACCACATACTTGTTTCAGTTCATTGATGTCGTCGCAAACTCCTTCATAGTCGCCAGAGAGGAACTTACCAACAGGCATTACAATGTCTATTTCGGTTGCTCCGTCTTTCAGTGCAAGTGCAGTTTCGGCTATTTTCACTTCTATAGCAGCTTGTGATGAAGGAAAACTTCCTGAAACACAGGCTACTTCTACGCCTTCAACTTCAAGTGTTTCGCTAACGGTTTTAGCGAAGCATGGATATACACAGATTGTTGCAAGATGTGGGAGGTCAACGTATTCCTCATCATACTTGTTCACACGCTCTGTAAATGCCATTACACTTTCTTCTGAATCTGTTGTCTTCAGTGTTGTAAGTTCGATAGAACCCATCAGAAAACGCTTCACTTCTGGTGTGTCGTTTTCTGCAACTCGCTCTGCAATAATACGTTTCACGGCTTCGCGAACTTCGTTGTCATCAAGTTCACAGTTGTATTTGCTAAGTGCTTCTTCATACTTACTCATCTGCTTTTGATGGTCATGCTCGTGATGATGACCGCAGTTGCATTTGTTTTCTGCCATATCTAATGGTCTCCTTTCTTGTTAGAGTTAATATTATAATTTACTTATTCTATTCTGCTTAAGTTGCTTTCTGTCAGGCTTTTAGTTTTTCATTTGCAATGTGTCGCAAGCAGTCGCGCTTTGTTTTCTTGTCTATTGACCGTTGAAGTGCTTCGTCTAGATTGACACCTGTTTGGTTTGCAAGGCAGATGAGCACCCAAAGAACGTCTGCCATCTCTTCTGAGAGGTTTTCTTTTTCGCCTTCCTTAAAACTCTGATCGCCGTATTTCCTGGCAATTACTCTTGCCAGTTCGCCTACTTCTTCAGTAAGGCAGGCCATGTTAGTCAGTTCTGAGAAATAGCGCACACCGTATGTCTTAATCCATTGGTCTACAGCTTGTTGTGCTTCTTTTATTGTCATTGCATTAATTGTTTTACTATTCCAATTGTTGTAAATATGAAAACTATATATGTTACAGTTACTACTAGTGTTATATTCTCAACCCTGTATTTCTTGAAATTGGTAAGTTTATAAATTATTTCTCCTAATATTATAATGTAGAATGCATAGTATAAGTATATCTAATAGATCAAAATTGCCACCGCCTCTACTCGCTATATATAAAAAGAGAAATATAAATCCGCTTGTGTCTTCAAATCTGTCACTAGCATTTTTCTCTTTTCCTTATTGCTCATCGTTTATATTTCTTATCGTCTGATAAATATGCGCATTACTCTTTGTTCTTCGTATCCATGCAAATCGTTACAGGACCATCGTTTAGGAGTTCTACTTTCATGTCTGCTCCAAACTCTCCAGTTGCTACTTTTTTGCCCAATTCATCGGATATTTTCTCGCAGAAATACTCATATAGAGGAATGGAATGGTCGGGTGGGGCAGCGTGTATATAGCTTGGTCTGTTCCCTTTTTTGTAAGATGCCATCAATGTAAACTGCGACACTACCATTATTTCGCCATTAACATCCAATACAGAGCAGTTCATTACACCGTTTGAATCGTCGAAAACGCGAAGGTTAATACATTTTTTTATTAGCCAGTCAGCATCTTCTTTAGTATCGTCAAGTCCTACTCCTAAAAGGATTAGCAGACCGTTTGAAATCTTACTCTTCAGTGTTCCGTCAATTGTAACTGAAGCATGACTAACTCGTTGTATAACAACTCTCATTCTGCAAATATAGTAATTTTATTTTGTTAAGTGTATATTCTCTTTGCAATATTTATGCTTTAGTATCTAAAGTATAGATAATGTTAGTATATTTTCCTCCTTATCATTATTTTATTTCTGTTTACTTACTTCTTCACTCATGTTATTTTCATTGTGTAAATACTCGTAAACAAGTTTTGCTTTGTGCTTGCCTATGATGTTTGTAAGTTCTTCTAAATCAGCAGATTGCAACTTCTTTACAGTCTTCCACTTCATTAGAAGAGCGTCTTTTGTCTTTGTTCCAATGCCCTGAATGTCGTCAAGCATGCTATGCAGTGCATGTTTTGAACGTTTATCGCGGTGGAAGGTTATTGCGTAGCGGTGTACCTCATCTTGTATGCGGGTCAGTACATGGAAAAGTTCGCTATCTGCCTTCATGCCAACAACTTGCGGTGGAAAACCAAACAAAAGCTCATTAGTTCTGTGTCGGTTGTCTTTTGCTAGTCCTGCAATAGGAATATTAATGTGCAATTCGTCTTCAACAACGCTTCTTACAACCTCCATTTGTCCTCTGCCGCCATCGGTTATAATAAGGTCGGGTAGGGGTTGCTGCTCTTCTATCATCCTGCTGTACCTGCGTCTGACAACCTCTTTCATTGAGGCATAATCGTCTGGGCCTACCACAGTTTTGATGTTATATTTTCTATAGTCTTTTTTCGAGGGCTTTAGGTTCTTAAACACTACGCATCCTGCAACTGCATCCGTACCTGAAATGTTAGAATTATCAAAACATTCAATGTGAATGGGTAGTTTATTAAGTTTCAAAGCATTCTGTAACTCTTTCATTAGGCGTGTCTGTCGCTGCTCTGGATTTAGCTTTTCTGCCTGTTTCAGGCGGTCTAAGCGATACTGCCTGCCGTTCATCTGCGAAAGTTCAAGCAAGTGTTTTTTGTCGCCTTTTTTAGGAACGATAAAGTTTATACCTTCCATCTGCCATTCCATTTCTACAGGGATGATAACTTCTTTTGCCTGACTCTTAAATCGTTGTCTTATCTCGGGAATTGCAAGCGACAGCAGTTCTGCTTCGCTCTCATCAAGTTTCCTTTTATATTCAAATGTAAAAGCCTGGTTTATCGTTCCTTTTGTAACGTGCAGATAGTTTATGAAAGCATAACTGGAGTTTTCGTCTAAGGTTACTGAGAAAACATCAATATTGTTAATTGTTTGCGAGACAACCTCGCTCTTTGCGCAGTAACTGTCGAGTAGGAGATAGCGTTGTTTCAAAATTTCTGCTTCTTCAAAGTTTAGTTCTGCTGCTTTTGCCTGCATTTCTTCGAATAATTGGCGCGAAATGTCGCGTGTGTTACCCTTCAGAATCTCTCTTGCTTGTTGTATGCGCTCACAATACTCGTCTCTTGAAATCTTACCTATGCATGGACCGTCGCATTTTTTTATATGATACTCAAGACAGGGTTTAAACTTTCCTTTTCTGATATCTTCTTCTGTAAGTTGCAACCTGCACGTACGGGGTTTGTAAAGCTTGTTTATAAGTTCCAGCAGTCCGTACATTGTACTAATGTGAGAATAGGGTCCAAAGTATGAACCCCACTTCTTGTTGATTGTACGAGTTTTAAAAATGCGAGGAAAAGGCTCATTTGTTATGCAAATAGATGGATAAGTCTTTCCGTCTTTAAGCAATACATTATATCGCGGCTTGTATTTCTTTATCAGCGAATTTTCCAGTAGAAGCGCATCTTCTTCGCTATTAACAACAGTGTACGTTATGTTGTGAATCTTGCTGACAAGCACTTTAGTCTTGAATCGGTCAACCTCTTTGTGGAAGTATGAAGAGACTCTACGCTTCAGGTTCTTTGCCTTACCTACATAGATTATTTCTCCCGACTCATCCCAGTATTGATAACTGCCAGGCTGTTCGGGCATGTTAAGAACAATGTTACGCAATCTTTCTTTTAATTCTTCATTTTCTTTCCGATTCATCTTTCTAACCACTTTAAATACAATGGTTTTCAAAATTTATGTTTCATGTGAAACATTATCTCGCTGGTTGCAATTTGTGTCGAATCTTCTGCTGAAACAATTAGCAATTACTTTCCGTTCATCCGAATATCTTTCTTCGTTTAGTTCTTATTATACTCTGATGAGAGTTGTAATTTCTGTATCTTTCTCAAATATGTCCCTGCCATGCAGACCCTCATCGGTTATTTCAATGATAAAGTTAACGTATGTCTTCTTTGGCGAGAACTTTTGAACAAGATTGTAGGCTGCTCTCATTGTACCGCCAGTTGCGAGCAAGTCATCGTGGAGAAGCACCACATCGTTTTCGTCGATAGCATCCTCATGAATCTCTATTGTGTCGGTGCCATACTCTTTAGTATAACTTTCCTGTACTGTAGCTGCAGGGAGTTTTCCTGGTTTTCTGCATAGAACAACTCCAGCACCCAGTCTTACAGCGAGCGCTGATGCCATAACAAATCCTCTGCTTTCGATGCCAACAATCTTAGTGATGCCCTTGTCTTTGTAAAGTTCGTAAAGCTCATCCTCCATGATCTTCAGACATTCTGCATTCTTGAAGAGTGTAGTTACATCTCGAAAGTTAATTCCCTTTTGTGGAAAATCTGGTATGCAACGAAGATTCTCCATTAGTTTCTTGTTGTTCATTTGGTTCTTGTTTGTTTATTTTAGTTATCTTTTTACTTATTATATATAGTTATATCTTAATAGAATTTCTTTGTTTAAGCTCTTTGTGGATGTATATGTTTCATGTGAAACGTTACGTTTATCTGCCTGAAAGAACAAGCAAAGCATTGATGTCGCTTGGTGATACTCCTGGGATTCGGCTTGCTTGAGCCAGAGTTTCAGGGTCTATCTTAGCCAACTTCTGTCTGGCTTCGGTTGATATCTGATTCATTTCCTCATATTTGAAGTGGCCTCTTATCTTTACGTTTTCCAGACGTAGCATCTTTTCTGCAAACATTCGTTCACGTTCTATGTATCCTTTGTATTTTATTTTTATCTCAGCAGCCTCGCTTATTTCCTCTTTTCTTTCTTGCAGAGAGTCTATAATCTGTTGCAGCGATGGACTAATCTCGCAGAGTTGTTTCAAGTTGATTTGCGGGCGTGCAAGCAGTTCAGACAGTTTTGCTCCAATATGGAGTGGGGTAGTGCCATGAGCCTCCAGCCAACTGTTCACCTCGCTTGGCTTCACGCTTGTAGAGTTGCAGTGGTTTATTATGGTCTCAATAGCATCACGTTTTGCCTTCCAAATCTTCATTCTTTCAGTTGTTGCGAGTCCCAATTCAAATGCTTTTTCGGTCAGACGCGCGTCAGCATCATCCTGTCGCAGCAATATTCTGTATTCGGCTCTCGATGTAAACATGCGGTAAGGTTCGTCAACACCCTTCGTCACTAAGTCGTCAATCAATACACCTATATAGCTTTCGTCGCGGTGCATGACAAAAGGCTCGTTGCCAGAGCATCTTCTTGCAGCATTCAGTCCTGCCACGAGTCCCTGTCCTGCAGCCTCCTCATAACCTGTAGTTCCATTTACCTGTCCAGCCAGATACAGTCCCTTTATAACCTTCGACTCCAGTGAGTGGAATAGTTGTGTAGGGTCGAAGAAGTCATATTCTATAGCATAGCCAGGGCGGTAGGCCTTCAGGTCGCGGAAGGCAGGAATCATCCTCAATGCTTCGAGCTGAATCTCCGTCGGCATGCTCGAAGAAAAACCGTTCAGATACATCTCGTTAGTTGTCTCTCCTTCAGGCTCGAGGAAGAGCAGATGCTGGTCGCGGTCAGGAAAGGTAACAAGTTTTGTCTCTATTGAAGGGCAGTATCTTGGTCCGATGCTCTTAATCTGTCCGTTGTAGAGAGGCGACTCGTCCAGTCCGTCGCGCAAGCGTTTATGAACATCGGCATTGGTGTAGCACATCCAGCAAGGAAGTTGTTTCAGTTGCCTGTGCGGACCAATGAAGCTGAACTGGTGATAGTCTTGTTCCCCGTCTTGTCTCTCCATCTCGTCAAAGTGTATGCTTCGGCTGTCAATTCTCACTGGTGTTCCAGTCTTCATTCGGTCTGAGCGGATGCCGTGTCGGGTTATGCTCTCAGCAAAGTTGTGAACGGCAGGCTCTGCCATTCTTCCACCTTCAATCTTCTTTCTGCCAACGTGCATCAGTCCGTTCAGGAATGTTCCAGCAGTCACCACTATGCTCTTTGCCCTGAACTCCATTCCCCAGATGGTCTTCACGCCTACAGCCTCTCCGTTCTCCACAATCAGTTCGTCAGCCTGGTCTTGCCAGATGTCGAGGTTGTCAGTATGGTCGAGCACTTCGCGCCATGCCCAGATAAACTTCTCTCTGTCGCACTGTGCGCGCGGACTCCACACCGCAGGTCCTTTAGATCGGTTCAGCATTCGAAACTGTATGGCAGTCTTGTCCGTTACAAGTCCCATCTGTCCGCCAAGAGCATCTATCTCTCTGACTATCTGACCTTTAGCTATACCGCCAACGGCAGGATTGCAGCTCATTTGAGCAATTCTGTTCATGTCCATTGTCATCAGCAGTGTCTTTGCGCCCACGTTAGCCGCAGCCGCAGCCGCTTCACATCCAGCGTGTCCTGCTCCAACAACGATTACGTCATAATTTCTGTTCATAATAATATCCGAAACCGAGTGCAGCAGTAATTCCTTGTCAGATTAGAGTGCACAAGCATTTCGGTTGTCAGTGCTTTTGTTTTTGTCTTCTGGGTGCAAATATAATAATTTTAAAAGAGGTATAAAAGTAAAAAGTAAAAAATTAGTTTTCTGGTTTATTAGTTTTTAAGTCAAGTCATTTAGCATCACTCAAGTGTTCATAACCCATCACACATTTGAATAAATGCCCATCAATTTCAGCTAATTGTTACTCAAAAGCAGGAGAAAAGAGTAAAATGAAAGTTTTTATTCTAATTAATTTACAAAATCTTTGTCGGTTCTGAAAAAATATTTTACTTTTGCATATCACATTGTTAACGCTTATTAGTCATGCAGTAGCATAATTAGCATTGTTTTGATAATACATGAACAAAAAAGAGAAAATCATTTACTTAATAATTAATTTTATGTTTAACTAAAGAAAGGATTACGTATGAAAAGAATTACTCTTGTAATTGTAGCTGCTTTCATTGCAGTATTTTCTTATGCCCAATCTCCTAAAGTTGTTTCTGGCAGAACCATCAGCAAGCAGCTTTTCAGCGGAGTTAAGGCTATGAACAAAGTAAAGGCTCCAAGAAAGGCAGAGTCTGACTTCCCTATTCTCTATGATGCACCAGGCGAAAAGAAGATTTACACTCGTGCTGGCGAAAGTGCTGTTCTCAATGGACAGTCTGTTAGCTTAGTTGAGCAGGAAGGTAAAATAGTTGTTTCTTTCGATGGCAACGATGTTTACTTCAAGGATCTTGTTTCTGGATATCAAGGTGCTATTTGGGTAAAAGGTACATTGAGCGAAGACGGAACAACTATCACTTTGCCACTTTTCCAGAACGTTTATTATCATTCAGAATATGATGCTTCTCTGATGATTGCTGTTGCAAAGACTGAAGGTCAGAGCTATGTTGTTAACAATGACATCACCGAAGTTACATTCACCGTAGACGAGAACACAATCACTCTCAACGGATGTGATTCTCAAGACAATCAGCTCGGATTGTTCTGGTCTGACGACAATACATGGCAGGGCTATGGCGACTGGAACTCAGTTTACACACTCACAGACGAAGTATATGAAGAGCCAACTTTGGTTGAAGTTCCTGAAGGACTCGAGACATCTACTTGGAATTTCAAAGGTGCAAGATACAATGCTGGCTCAGTAGCTTATAACGTTAAGGTTGGATTCGATGGCAACGATGTTTACGTACAGGGCATGGCTGGTGAATATCTCCCAGAAGCATGGATTAAGGGTGTTCGCAGCGGCAACAACGTAACATTCGAGAAAGGCCAGTTCCTTGGCAAAAACAATGGTGAGTTCTATTTTGGCGGAACTGACGGTTCGAACTTCACAGATGCTAATTTCACTATCAATGCTGAGGAAAACGAACTCACATTGGCAGCCAACACTTTCATACTCGTTAATGGTAAACCAGACGAAATGTACTTCTACGCTGCTTACAGTGATGTAGTAATCACTAAGGGTGCCCCAGACGCTCCTACTAATGTAGTAGTTACCGACATCACCACAAACTCTGCTAACGTAGCTTGGACTGCTGGAACTAACGACAACATGTGGAACCTCCGCTATCGTGAGTATGTTGAAATGAACAGCAGGACTTGGGACTTCGAAGATGGCGTTGATGACTGGATTACTATCGATGCTGACGGCGACGGCAAAACATGGATGACTGTTGAACGCGACGGCAACCACATGATGTTTTCTGCAAGCTACGACAACAACGAAGGTGCTCTCACTCCAGACAACTGGCTCATCTCTCCAGAGGTAACACTCGGTGGCGAACTCTCTTTCAATGCATGGGGACAAGATCCAAACTACGCTGCTGAACACTTTGCTGTTTATGTTTGCACAGGCGAAGACCCAGCTAACGTTGACGATTACGTTGAAGTAATGCCTGAAACTGTCGTTTCTGGCGATGTTCAGAATTACACTGTTGACCTCAGTGCTTATGATGGACAAAAAGGTTACATCGCTTTCCGTCACTTCAACATCACAGACCAGTTCATCCTCAACCTCGACGACATCGTTCTGAACATTCCTAACGAAGACGGAAAGACTCCTGGTGAATGGATTGTTGTTGAAAACGTAACTGAAAATCCTTACGCACTCACAGGTCTTGCTGCTGATACTCAATATGAAGTACAAGTACAGACTGTTGGCGATGGTCAGGAAAGCAAGTGGACTCCATCTACAATCTTCAAGACTCTCGTTGACCCAGCTTCAATCAATGGTGTTGAAGAAGTTGACAACGCAGCAGAAGTGTGGTACAACGTTAACGGTATGAAGCTCGCTGGCAAACCAGTTCAGAAGGGCATGTATATCAAGAACGGCAAGAAAGTTGTTGTTGAATAAGATTTCAATCTAAATACTTAGATAGATTAAAAAAACTGGCTCCTCATAAGGTCTCTCCCTTGTGAGGAGTTTTTTTGTTTTTTATAGACGGAGGAAGCCCGCAATCAATGCTGTAGCCTATAGCCACTATCCTTCAGCTAAAGGCGACTTTCATTTTGAAAGCAGTTTTCCGTTTCTTGCTGTTGCTGAGCGAAAAACTTGCAATTTTCAGAGCCGAGTTGGGTAAAAAATTGATTAACTAACCTCGCAAATAACTTAAAAATTTACGACTTAGAAAAATAAAGTTGCAAAATATGCTAGTATTTGGCGGCTTTTCGTTGTTTTTAGTAAATTATTCAATATCAAGACATTATACGTTTCGTATCACAATACATAAGTGTTAAAAAAGTCAAAGGGCATCTTTCGCAGTGTAAAAGGGCACCTTTGGCACTGCAATATGCCACATATCGCACTGCGATATGCCACGTTTCGCATCGCGAAAGGACACCTTTCACTTTTTCGTTCCTCATGTTCGTTCACATAGTTTAAGCCGATTGATTAACAATTAAACGCTTTTTAGCATTTCGCCTCGTGCCAAACGGAAAATCCTTCTCTAGAATGAAAATTCCGTTTGTCAAGATTTTTTACTTTTTTCGTCAAAAAATCGGGCTGATTTTGGAAGTTTCAGATTGTAAGCAGTAATTGCTCTCCTAAGTTTAGGGGAGCTGTCACGAAGTGACTGAGGAGTGTGTCTACACGATGCAACGGCATCGTGGATGATTAATGTCACACAGATGCCACAGATGTCTCAGATTTTTTAACGTTAACGTTATCGTTCTCGTTCTCAATCTTCAATTCCCCCTCTAAGTTAGAGGGGGCAAGGGGGCGTATGTTATCGTTAAAGTTATCGTTCCCGTTAAAGTTAATCTTACTCAAAGGCTCACGACTCCATCTGTTTCAGTTTTTCGACCCTGTCATCAAACTCTTTTGCACTGCCATTTGTGTCGAACAGTTTGTTAAGGAGCCTTATCCTGTAGTTTGTTACAGACTGCTGCGAGATATGAAGAATATTGCTGATAAGCTTTGGCTTTATTCCGAGAAACGACAGACAGCAAATCTTTATTTCCGCAGGCGACAAATCGCCTATCTTGCTCTGAAGCAGGGAGTGGCACTTCGGGTATTTAGCCTTTACGATATTCTGAATATTGTCCCAGTCAGTCGGTTTCAGTTTCTTTCTTACAGGATTCTCGCCTACTGTTGTTATCAGCTTTATCATTCTGTCCTCCGTTATGTTTTGTCTCTGCCTTGTGTCGTTATATTTCTTTTCTAAAGCCTGCACCATGTTCCTCAGTCTTTCTTCTTCCATAGCCTTCTCTTCGAGCAGGGCATTCAGCGAGCTCTCCGACTCCTCATGTATGCTTTTTAGCATATCCAACTCACGCGAAGTCTCCTTCAGCCTCTCAGCATAGTCATGGTATGTGTCGGCGAGGAAACTAATGCGTCTGCGCTGCCTGCGCCTGAACAGAGCAAATGCTGCTGCTATTGCTGCTATTCCTGTGCAGGCTGCCAGCATCATCCACCTGTTCCTTGTTTCCGCAGCCGTAGCCTCATGCCGTTTCTGCTCTGCCTCCTTGCGGTAGTGCTCATATTCGAACAAACGTGAGATACGTGCCATTGACTCTGTTGCCTTAGATGAAGCAAGGGAGTCGCTTGCATCAATATATAGTCTGGAATATCTCATCACGGAGTCGGTGATGCCAGACTTCATGTAAAGTTCATAAAGACCTCTGTAGGCATTTACTCTGTCGTTCAGCACTCCCGACTTGCCAAGCAGCCTGCGGAAGCACCACGCAGCCGAGTCAGGCATTGACATGCCCATATAGTAAGAGCCTTTTGTGTAGAGGTAGCTCTGCTTGTTTACGTCTTTTATTTCTCCGTAATCATCAAACAGGCAGCTATGCCTTTCATAATAGTCCATCAGCACTTTAGCATCAGAATACCTTTTCTGCTCTATCAGGACATTGAATGCTGGCGACTGTGCTAATGCAGCGACGTCACTGCGGTTTAGCCTCTCAAGTTCAGGCTTGACACGCTTGCATACCGACAGCACCGAGTCATACTGGCATAGCTGATAGAAAGAGTTGGCACGGCAGCTTTCGTAGGTCCAGTAGAGCAGCGTGTCATGTGCAAGCAGTGCATTGTCGCGTGCTTGCTCTGCGGCGTTCAGCGCCTCCTTGTAGAATCCTTCTTCAAGGTATATCCATTCTATCTGTGAGTATATCCTGCTCAGCTGATTGTAGTCAAAGTCGCTTTGGCTGGTGTCAGCAAGCATTACGGCATCCTGATAGCATTGCAGCGTCTTTGGATTGTCGCCCTTGTCGCGGTAGGTGCAGCCGAGAAGGTAGTGCGCCATCATCTTTTCCTCGCTGCTGCCGTTTTTGTCATAGTAGGCTGCAACATCCTCCATTATGCTGTCGTCTGACATGTCGATGAAGGCCTTGTTCATGTATTTGGACCTTATCAGATGCCACTTCATCCTTTCGCTGTAGCTCATGCTTGCTGAGTCTGCCCATAGTGAATCTAATTCGTTAAGTGCATCAGAAATACAAGAATCGCCCGCCTCGCTGATCCTTTTCAGGATTTCTTCTGTATTTGATTTATCATTACAGCTTGTAGATACAGTAAGAAGAAGCAGTATTATGATATCTGCAAGAATCCTGTATGATGATTTTCTGCCAGTCCAATCCTTAGTTCTCATTTTCTGCATAATGTATCCTTTTTTTTCAATAGTCATGTTGACACCTGCAAAAATACTATTTTTTATTTAATTAATCTGCGCCTTCCACATCGGTACAGTTTTTTTCAAATGCCATATCATGCCCTTTCGTTTTTCGTAAGTTTCATTCATTCAGCAACTTTGCCTTTGCCTGCTTTTGTTGTGTTTACCCTAAAATGTGTAATTTTTGTGTAATTTTTATATAGTGTGAAAGTCTGTTTTTTAACATTTCGGTGTAATTTTTGTGTAATAATAATCTCCTTTTTATTTTATTCTTACCTGTTTATGCCCTAATTTTGCAGGCAGGAAAACAATAAAATATCAATTATTAAACAAGAAAGGAAACGATTATGAGAAAACTTTTACTATTAATGACAACTTTATTTAGTCTTGCATCAAATTCTCAGGAGATTTATGAGTCTTTCCTTCAGGAGGGAAAAGTCTGGAATTATTGTAATTACGATTTAATGGGCGAACCCAGATACACATTAACCCTATTCGTTCAAGGCGACACTATAATAGACGGCAATCTCTGGAAAAAGATTTATATGAATGATAGCAGCCACTATCAATACGCTTTGCGTGAAGACAACCATGCTGTGTATATATATGACAGCTACTATAAGAATGTGAAAATCTTCGACTTCAACCTCAACGTCGGAGACGATGTTATGCTGGCTGATTATGAGGTCTCAGTAGATGCCATAGACACTATAATGGTTGGCAATAATTATTTCCGCCGGTTTTATATAAAGCCAGAGGGTGCAACGGAACCAACTGATGTCTGGATACAAGGAATAGGAGGTGTGTCGGTACTTTCCCTGCCTATTCAGCTGGTTGGCAATAATACTTTTTTTGTTTCTTGTGAGCAAGACGGAGAAATGTTTATAACAGCAAGTGACTTCCACAAGCCTTCAATCGCAGGCATAGGCGAGGTTTCTTCATCATCAGCCAGTGTATCTCCGAAGGTATATTCAGCCGACGGCAAGGAGCTTGACGGACTGACGAAAGGTCTGAACATCATCAAGTCGGCTGACGGAAAGACGGTGAAGGTTATCAGATAACGGGAAATATCAACGGGAACGTTAACTTTAAAGTTAATATAATTATTAATTCTTTGAAAGAAACAACTATGAAAAGATCAATTATCACAATGGCACTTGCGGCAGGCATGCTGCTGAGTGCATCTGCACAGGAGAAATCACGCGTGCTGTCACTCGCACATGACGGCGACAACCTCTTCATCGGCACTAACGGCTACGGACTTGTAGTGAAGAACACGGCAAGCGGAGAGGAACGCCAGTTCCAGACATCAGACAACTACCCGACCTGCATGGCTGTAGGCTCAGGCACGCTGTACATAGGCTCAAAGCACGGCGGACTGAGCAGGCTGTCGC
>Ga0256405_10001561_pt1 | contig 61321 bp, 53 predicted proteins | sample RumenRJG_02DNA_FD_189096 | JGI IMG/M metagenome (GOLD analysis project Ga0256405, IMG submission 189096) | Bovine rumen microbial communities from Lethbridge, Alberta, Canada - RJG_02 | ecosystem: Host-associated > Mammals > Digestive system > Stomach > Rumen | place: Canada: Alberta... | reverse complement strand
CTAAATTCAAGTCCCTTAAAAAAAATCCAGTACGATCCATCACACTCAGAAACAACGATTATGAAACTAAAGATGGAATAAAAGGATCATTAAGATGGGAAGGTAATAAATTACGATTAAACAAACTCGGATACATTGAAGTCAAGTATAAAAGAGACATCAATGGTAAAATCAAAGAAGCCACTATCCTAAAAGAAAACGGAAAATGGTTTGTTTGTATAGTCTATGAACTAGATAAAATACAACCACGTGAGAAATTTTCCCATAATGGCTTATATGTTGGCATAGATGTGGGTTTAACAGATTTCCTTACTTTTTCCAATGGAAAAGTCATACCTAAACCTGATTTGAAAAGAATAAACGGCAGAATACGATATTACAATCAAAAACTATCACGCCAAAAAGAAGGCGGGTCCAACTGGAAAAAAACACTAAAAAAACTACACCGATGGATAAACAAGAAAAACAATGTTGTCAACGACTATTATCATAAAATATCCTATAATATTGTCAAACACTGTGAATTCATAGCAATGGAAACCTTAAACATACGAGGAATGATACGTTCACGCAGTTTAAGCAGAAGCATTCACGAAATCGGATGGGGAAAACTCATCGAAATGATACGATACAAAGCAGAATGGTACGGACGTGAATTTGTACAAATCGATCGATGGTTCCCGTCCAGTAAAAAATGTAATGTTTGTGGTGAAATAAATCATGGTTTAGGTCGTGATGAAAGAGAATGGGAATGTCCAAATTGCCACATTATACTTCAAAGAGATGTTAATGCTGCCAAAAATATTTTAGACGAAGCTCTACGCGCCACTGGTTCAATGGTGCTATGCTTAGTAGATTTCATACCTATTGGTCAAGGCAAATTCGAATATTATTACGAATGGAAATGCTTTGACAAAACAATGGGCATGGCCTAAGAATCTCCAGCTTCTACAAGCCGGAGTGGTTCAATCAAGTAAAAATATAAAGTTGTCAAAAAAAGTTTATATGAGTTGATTGTAAAAATCAACAAAAAATTAGTCCAAATTCAACAGTTTGGCGGCATTTTCATAAAGTATAAGTGACCTTTCCTTATCTGTCAAGTCAAGTCTATTGAAATATTCCATTTCGCTGACAGATTCCCACATTGGATAGTCGGTACCCCACAAGACTTTATCAGCACCATATGCATGAATAAGTTTCACTGCAGTTTCAGGGGACAGGTCATATAAACTGGAGCTTAAGTCAACATAAAGGTTTGGTGTACCCGCAAGCTTTTCGGTGGCTTCCTCCCATACGCTCCAACCGGCAAAATGCGCTCCGATAAATGGAATCTCAGGGAATTTATCTAAAAAAGGCTTCACCTGTTCTGGATTGGAATAATTGTATCTGAAATCTCCACAATGCACCAACATTGGAACATTGCCTGCACTTACCACTTCACCTATCTTGAATGCCCTTTCATCATTCATTGCAAACTGCTGGAAATCAGGATGGAGTTTAACTCCCTTAAGTCCCAGTTCAACCAGATAATCGAAATCGCCTTGGATGTCTTCACTGTCTGGATGCAATGTGCCGAAACCTGTAAACATGTCCGGATGCTGGTTTACTGATTCTGCAATGAATTCATTGATTGATTTTACTTGTTTTGGAGTGGTTGCCACTGAATGGACTAGATAATGTGTAACTCCAACTTTTTCACCATCGCGCAATAATCCATCAACCTTACCGTTTAAAGACATGTCCAAATCGTAAAAATCTCTAATTCCAATTACTGCTTTATCTGCAATTTTTTCAGGGTAAATGTGACAATGTGCATTTATAATTTTTTGCATATGGTTAAACCACCTATTAATAATCTAGTTATTAAATTTATAATTTAATCAATAAAATATTTATTTGTCTTAATGAAATATATTCCTATGGCAATTCAAAGATGTCCAAAATGCAACAAGATATTATCACCGCAGGAGTCTGTTTGCAGTAACTGTGGCTCAAAACTTGATAATCATGCAATCGGCAGGATTAACTCAATCTATCACAAGAGTAATGTAATTACATTAATTTATTTGGCCATATTTTTCATAACTGCTTTGATTTATGGTTTTGTTAATTGGATTTTGGCGGCAATTGTATTTGTTGTATTGATTGCAATTTCAGTTTATCTTATTTTCATTAGAAAGTAATCAGTATAATGATTCACCAGTATATAAGTTTTCTTCTGTGTATATCCTGATTAATCTATCAATTAAATCATCATACATCAACCTGTAACCAACTGCTCCTCCTTGAGGGGTCTGCACATTATTTAAGGACTTGTCTGCAAATTCGCCGCAGTTGTTTATTATATACCACATTCCATGAGGTGTGTATATGAACAGTTCCCCTTCACCGTCTTTAGCTCCATTTTTGAAGCTGTCATGAGGGTCATATATTTTTGTTGAGTGAACTGCCAGTCTTGAAAGGTCCTGTTCGGGATGTGTGCCTGTTTTTTCAAAAAGCATCTTAAGCCATTCATATGACTGATCGATTAGATTTGATTTTTTGATAGGGTCTGCAAACGCTTCTTTAATTTTGTTTTGTCTTTTTTCAAGAGTGTTTGTTATTCCAAGGATTTCTTCAACTTTACTCACATCCTTTTCAAGGCATCTCCATCCTTCAGGCCTTCCGGTTACCTGCACATTTCCCTCAACAAAATCCATTCTCTTGAATTTTCTGAAATATGGCTTTACCTTTTCGAATTCCTCATCTGGAATTTTCTGGTTTAGTCCATAAAGGTATCCATATTTATTTGCATCATAACATTTTGTCTCAAGTTTCAATTCATTTTCTGCCATATTTATCACTTCAATTAATATTATATTAATCTGATTTTCAGATATAAATCTATTGTAGAATGAACAAATATTATTATTTAAAGAGTTTAAATTTATTTTTTTTAATTTATTAATTATATAATGCAATAAAATACAATAATTTTTTCATTCAGTAAGTTATTTTTATATTAAAAACCAATATTAGTATTATGGTAAAAGTAAGTATATTAGGTTCAACTGGAATCATAGGAAAGAATGTTGCATTTACCCTTGCACGTGAAGATACAGTTGACGAGATTGTAATGTTTTCAAGACCTCAAAGTCTTGATAAAGCTAAGGGAGAAACTTATGACATGTATGATGCACTTGCGGCACGTGATATTGATTGTAAGTTAACTCCAACATCAGATTTTAAAGATATTGCAGGTTCAGCAATTGTCCTTATTGCTGCTGGAATTCACAGGGAGAAAGGTATGAAAAGATTGGACCTTGCGATTCCAAATGCTGAAATTGTATCTTATTATTCCAAAAAAATCGCTGAATTTTCACCTGATTCAATTATACTGGTTGCAACCAATCCTGTGGATGTAATGACTACTGTTGCCCTTAAGGCATCTGGTTTTAAAAAGAGTAAGGTCATAGGTGTTGGAAACCATTTAGACTCATTAAGATTAAAAAATTATTTCTCAAGACAAATTGATATTAACAGTTCGGAGGTCCACACAAGGGTCATCGGAGAGCATGGTGATCATATGGTTCCTCTTTTAAGTTCAACAACCATTGGTGGTATTCCACTAAAATATTTCGTTGAATATGTTGATTTAGATATAAGGGGATTAGTGGAACAACTCAAAAATGCAGGTAACACTATCATTTCCAAAAAAGGGGCAACTGAATACGGCCCTGCTTTCGCTATTTCAAACTTAATGTCCACAATAATTACAGATTCCCATAAGGTTTTGACTGTTAGTAGTTATCTTGATGGTGAAATTGAAAGAGTTGAGGATGTTTCATTAGGTGTTCCAGCGGTTATTTCAAAAAAGGGCGTTGCCATGATTGTTCCAATTCATATGAACGATATTGAAAAAACCGAATTCTTTGAAGCGGCACGCACTGTTAGGGATGCAACTGATGAAGTTTTAACACATCTCAACCTGTAGGTGTTATAATGAATATTATTAAAAAGTGGACTGAATCAAGTCTTATTTTAAAAATTGTTATTGGTTTAATTATTGGTGCCATTTTGGGTATTTTAGTTCCAAAATGGACAATTATAGGTTTTCCGGGAGAAATATTTGTAAGTGCACTTAAATCTATCGCTCCTATTCTGGTATTTGTTTTGGTGGCTTCCGCCATATCCAAAGCAAGATCCGGAATCGGTTCAAGATATAAAACTGTAATAGTACTTTATATTTTCAGTACTTTTCTCTCAGCATTGGTTGCGATTATTGCCAGTTACATGTTTCCGGTTTCAATTCATTTAGCTACTGCCAGTACTGCAGCAGCTCCTGAAGCATTGCAAAACGTTATCACAGACATGATTTTAGGAATCTTTTCCAATCCTATTAAATCATTATCTGAAGGAAACTACTTAAGCATTTTATTCTGGTCAATAGTTTTAGGTATTGCTTTAAAAAATATGGCAAGCGACAGTACAAAGGATATCGTGAAGGATTTTGCCGATGCGATTACAAGGGTTGTACGAGGAATAATTCAATTTGCACCAATAGGTATTATGGGTTTGGTGTTCACTTCCGTTTCTCAAAGCGGTTTGGGCATTTTCACTGAATACGGTCAATTGATTTTATTGCTTGTTGGTTGTATTGCTTTTGTTGCATTTGTCACTGATCCGATTATTTCAGGTTTTGCATTAAGAAAAAACCCATACCCGTTGGTATTAACATGTTTGAGGGAAAGTGGAATTACAGCGTTTTTCTCAAGAAGCTCTGCTGCTAATATTCCGGTAAATATGGAATTGTGTGAAAAACTTGGAATCGATAGGGATTTCTTTTCAATCAGCATTCCGCTAGGTTCAACAATCAATATGGAAGGGGCGGCAATCACAATCACTGTCATGACTCTTGCAACTTGCCATACAATTGGACTTACAGTTCCGTTACCTATTGCAATCGTATTGTGTGTAATTTCCACATTGGCTGCATGTGGTGCTTCAGGTGTTGCCGGAGGTTCATTGCTTCTTATTCCAATGGCTTGTTCACTGTTTGGGATAGGTCAGGACATTTCAATGCAGGTAGTTGGTGTCGGATTTATTATTGGAGTTATTCAGGACTCTTGCGAAACCGCTCTTAACTCTGCAGGGGATGCATTATTCAGTGCCACCGCAGAATATTATAATAGAAGAAAGGCTGGAGAGCCAATGCGTTATTTAGGTAAGTTTGCAAAAGGGGATTAAATGAAATTAGTTGTTCAAAGGGTAACTTCTGCCAGTGTGGAAGTTGATGATAAGATAATCGGTGAAATTGAAGAGGGACTGATGGTTTTAGTCGGTTTTGGTGAAAATGACACTGCCAAGGAAGCTGATTATCTCGCCCGCAAGCTTGCAAAACTAAGAATTTTTGAAGATGAAAACGGACGAATGAATAAATCCGTTATGGATATTGGGGGAAAACTTTTATTGGTCCCTCAATTTACTTTATATGCTCACACCAAAAAGAATAGGCCATCATTTCATAAGGCTTTAGCACCAGATAAGGCAACAACATTGTTTGATTACTTTACAGACAAATGTCGTGAATTGGTTGAAGTGGAAACCGGTGAGTTTGGAGCATTTATGAAAGTTAACCTGTTAAACAATGGGCCAGTCACCATCTTGCTTGAAAAGGAATTTGAATAATAACAAATTGAATACAAATATTTAAAAACATTTACTACTAAATATATTTTTACAAGATATGGAAGTATGGTAAATGTCTATTGAAACTCCAAAATTAAGCGAAATAAAAAGATTAACTACACCATTAACTTTTAAGGATTTAAAAGCCTATGACAGTGATGGTAATCTGATTAAATATAGTGAGACACTATCTGATGTCAGATTAATCATTGAACCGAAAAGAGGCATATTGAGTGATGATGAAATATTACAATATGCTCCCCTATCAAAAGCGGCTTCTGAAGTAAGGCTCAAAAGAGGTCTTGGAGATTCAAAAGACGTATTGTACGTTAATGAATCAATGCCATGGTATTTGGGATTGTACTATGTTGTTTTGATATGCATATCAGTGCCTTTGATTCATGCTAAAAACACATTGGCAATGATTATTTTATTGATTTTATTTATCGTTCCATTGGTTTATTTGTACAGTATGTTTAAATTAGACAAGTATAAAAAGATTGAGGTTAATAAACAACTAAATATATCTCAAAATGGAAAAATTGAGGTGCCGGTTGAACAAAACAGTGGTTTAAATTCACTTCAGGAATATAAAAAGGAAATTAGCAATCTGCATGTTTTGTTTGATGTAAAGCAGGAAGTTGTTCGTGGATTGATTAAGAAACGATTCGAACCGCCTCAAATTACATACGACAAATTTATAAGAACAATTGACAATGCCGAAAAATTATTTAAAACCCAGGAAGAGGCTGCATTAAACATTATTAATCTGGCCGCTGAAGACACTCAAAGGGTGAGGGATGAAATCAACAATAAAATAGAAGCAATGAAAACTATCATCAATCAAATTGAAGATTTGACAAATGAACTGGTAATCAATATCAGTTCCGATGATGAATCCAGTGAAGAGGTTAAGAACCTATTGGAGGATATGGAAAATTTAACCGAATCCGTTAAAGATTATTAGGTGATAAAATGACTAGAAGTTGTCCAAAATGTGGAAAACAGGTTCCTGATGATGCAAAGTTCTGCATGGATTGTGGATATGCATTTGATGATAACCAAAGTGCGAAAAAGTTTTCAGTAAGTACACTTTTTATAATTTTAATCGCCGCTGTTTTAATCATAGGAGGAATATTCATTCTCACTTCAGGATCAGGTAGCAATAATTCTTCTTCTGATGTTGATAATGTGGAGCATGTTGATTTAACAATAAGTGAAGTAAACGGCTGGGATTATGCAGGCGACAGCGATTCCAAAGCAAGTTATACCTTATATACTGAAGCCATATTCAATAGTGTTCCGAATGACTTAAAAGGATATAACCTGAAAACAAGATATTATGATTCAAACAATACTGAAATAGGTCATGAAACTGAAAAATTGGATAATATATATTATGACACTAATTACCCTATCAGTTTTGGACATTATACAACTTATAAATTGCCCGATGCAGACCATGTAACTGTTGAAATTATAAAAAACGGCAAAGTTATTGATAATTACACAGAAAAAATTGACAAAAGTAAAATAGACTATTTAAATTAAGGTGATAAAATGGCTGAATTCTCACTAGATATAGATGGAATTAAAGAAGATGTTGAAACTTCATTAAATGTTGAAAAAGAAAAGTTAGAAAGTTCTAATCTTAAAAATCAAGCAAACGATAATGCAACTGCAATATTTGATACAGACTTGAATAACCCTCAGGCTAGAGAAAGCATTCTAAAGCCTCTAGACAATTTCGGTTTAAATGACATGTCCAAATCAGCATCCCATAATGAGATGCTATCAACCAGATTTGTCGACTTGACAAAAGGTGGAAAAGAAGCTGACAACATTGGAGAACAGCTAATGGAACTAAACAAACAAATGAAAGACCTTGATCCAAGCAAAGTTGATTTTGCAAAAAAAGGCATGTTAGGCAATCTGATGAATCCTGTTAGAAAATACTTTGCCAAATATGAAAAGGCAGAAGTGGCAATTTCAGACATTGTAGAATCCCTTGAAAAAAGCAGTAAAGTATTGCAAAATGACAATACAACTCTTTTAAATGAAGAAAATTACTTAAGGGAAGTTACAAATAAACTTTTGGCTGACATTGAACTTGGAAAACAAATGGATGCATCCATTGAAGCGCAAATACAAAATGCTGAAATTGAAGGAATCGACCAGGACAAGGTTGATTTTGTCAAAGAGGAAATATTATTCCCATTAAGACAAAGGATAATGGATATGCAGCAAATGATTGTTGTAAACCAACAGGGAATCGTTTCACTTAATGTGATTAGACGTAACAATAAGGAATTGATCCGTGGAGTGAACAGGGCTAAAAACGTAACCGTTTCAGCATTAAGGACAGGTGTAATGGTTGCAAGTGCCTTGTATGACCAAAAGATTGTAATGGATAAGATCAATATCTTAAACGAAACAACCGAAAACATTATTCAAACAACTTCCCATATGCTTAAGGAGCAAGGAAGTGAGATTCAAAAGCACAGTGCAGAATCCATGATTTCACCTGATGTTTTAAAAGCTTCATTTGCCGAAGCTCTTCAAGCCATTGAAGATGTCAGCACTTATAAGATTCAGGCATTGCCTCAAATGAAGGAAACAATTGACATGTTTAATGATATGGCACATGACGGTCAGAAAGTTGTTGAAAAAATTGAAACTAACAATAATAATTTAATTGAATAATATGAACATATTTGATAAAGTTTTAAAGCTATGGTGGGTAATCCTTTCATTTATAATGTTTATAAATGGATTTGGATTTATCTACACTGGTTTAAAGCATGACAACAAGAACTGGATTATTGAAGGCATAATCTATGAAATCCCATGGGCATTTTTCATAATATATGCTGTGGTTTTCGGGTCAAACATATTCAAGGTTGATTCTGCAGATTATGTCATGTTATTTGCATTTGTACTGCTCATTGTAAGCATAATCAGGTCATTCTGGCTTGCAATTAAGCTTTGGGACGTATATGACAATAATGAAAAATACGCTCAAAACCCAACTGAACTGGCAAATCCAAATAAAGCCAAAGAAAACAATAAGCTTTCAAGCGGTCCTGTGTGCTGTTTGTGCATTGCAATAATCTTTTTCCTGTTTGCTTTAATGGCAATAATCATTTAGTGATAACATGTTTAGAGATATGCGAAGAAAGAATAGGGAATTGCCCTATGAAGAGTGTATTGAGATTCTGACAAATGAACCAAGAGGCGTATTGGCGGTTTTGGGAGATTATGATTATCCCTACACTGTTCCCATGACTCATGTTTTTGTTGATGGGAAAATCTATTTTCACGGAGCACAGACAGGACATAAAAATGATGCCATTAAAAAACATGATAAGGCATCCTATTGCGTTATGGACAAGGGAGTTAAGGCAAAGGATAGCTGGTGGTACACTTTTAAAAGTGTCGTTGTGTTTGGAAAAATAAGAACATTAACAGATAAAGATGAAAAAATCGAAAAGTTAACATATCTTGGAGATAAGTTTTTCCCAACACATGAGGAGACAGTAAGTGAGATTAATCGATTGCTTGATAAAACAGAAGTGTTTGAAATAACCATTGACCATATATCCGGAAAAAGAGTTGAGGAAAGATAATTATCTTTTCTTCATTTTTGTTTTTAATAGGCATTGCTCTATGAATTGCCTGTATTCATCATCATTAATGTTATTTGAAAACAGTTTCACTGACAATTCGGGAATATTGTTATTTGAATGCAGCAGGTAACATTCATTATCAATGTATCTGTAGTATGGAATAATCATATTATCAAGTATATTGATTAAGCATATTTAATTTTTCTAAAAGAAAATAACATATACTTTTAGATATATATTAAGTTTCATGATAGGAAATGATTGGGATTCGGTATTGGCAGATGAATTCAAAAAGGACTATTTTTTAGAAATTAAAGATTTTGTTGATGAGGAATATGAATCAAAAACAGTTTATCCTCCCTATGAGGAAATATTTAATGCCTTCAAACTAACTCCATTAAGTGATGTGAAGGTTGTCATTTTAGGTCAGGACCCCTATCATGAACCCGGTCAGGCTCATGGGCTTGCCTTTTCAACACCTGAGGGAAGGCCGATTCCAAGATCGTTGAAAAATATTTTTAAAGAGATAAATGAGGAATATGATTATCCTGTTCCTGAATCCGGCTGTCTTGAGAGCTGGGCAAAACAGGGAGTGTTTTTACTGAATACTGTACTGACTGTGGAAAAGGGAAATGCCAATTCCCACAGCAAATGCGGATGGCAGACTTTTACAGATAATGTTATAAAGATATTGGATGGTCAAGCACAGCCTATTGTATTTTTGCTTTGGGGAAAACAGGCTGAAAAGAAAAAAGAGCTGATTAATAATCCTAACCATTTGGTTTTGGTTACCTCTCATCCTTCACCATTTTCGGCAAGAAGGGGATTTTTCGGATCAAATCATTTCAAGTTAGCCAATGAATTTTTAAAGGAAAATAAAAAGGAAGAAATAGATTGGAAGTTGTAAATCAACTCATTACTCCAAAATTCACTCCATTACTTCCAACCGAAACAAATGAATGGTGTCCGCTGTTGCTTGTTGGATAATCGTATCTTTGTGATTCGATTGCATGCACTACCTTATAGTTTTGGTATTCATTGTTCAATATTTCGTAGAATTCGTCATGGGTGTATTTGGATTTGGATGCGCTTTTTACTATTTCCTTGATTGTTGGTGTGATTTTTGTTCCTCTCCATGTTATGTAGTAGAACTCTTCACCTGCTGAAAACCATAATTTTGAGTTGTTTTTTTCATCATGTCTGTCGTAGCATGTGAAATGTATGGCATCATGGCCTGCAACCTTTACTTTTTCTGCTTCATTTCTTTCAAGGAAATATCCATACAAGTCCATTATCCTTGGATTTACATATCTTATTGTGAATTCATCGATATCTTCATCAAATTCATACATATTAAAGTCGCTGCCATATGGATTTTCGTATTTTGGCGGTATTTTGAAGTTTTCATATCCTACTTTTGCTGTTGTCCAATTGGATGAATCAATTGCACTCACTGCTGTTGTTAAAAAAAATAGTAATATGAGAAAAACCAGGATTTTTCTTATCATAATTAATAATATTATCATTGAAGTTTATATAAATTATCTTCCTGATATAGATGATGAATTAGCAAAAAAATAATTTAAAAGTAAAAAGCAATTAAATTAAATATCTATAAAATTAAATTGGATTTCAATAAAAATATTTGTTTTTAATTAACCCTAGAATGAAGTAAACAATATCTAAATCACGATTTCAAAATCAATCTTGCGGTTTTCCCTTCTTCTTGAATCCATATCCACAAAGTCATACACAAGAGGGTTTTGAATCAAAATCTTCCAGATGTCATAAGTCTCTATCAAAAAGTCAGCCCTGAACTGGATATGCTCCTCGATTATTGGGCATTTGTATGGAAATTCGCTGTCGTCCAATACCAAGTGAAATTCACCATTTTTGGATATGTGTGGAACCAATGGAAATGTTCGGCATTGAATTGGTCTGATGCTTCTGTCACATCTTGGAGGATTAAGGCATTTGACAAGTGCAACTTCCCTTTTCCATGAATGCGGAAAATCAAGTTCCTTTGCATCAATGTAATATAATTCAAACTCCTTACTGCCTTCATACATCAGCTCTTCTCCTGGAAGCAAAAATAATGCAAGATCATCATTGGGATATTCCTCACTATCATACACACAACACACTTCTCCGCATAATTTTCCACAATCAAAATCAACAGGTGTCACTTTATCAAGTCTTTGATAAATTTTTTCTATTGATTTTTTCATTTCTTCAGCTGATATTTCCATATTTTTTAATTGTTTTTGCATGTTTAAATAACTTTCAATGAAAAATTTTTAAAAATATTTTTTAATTTGATTAAATTTAGCTATTTTTAATATTAAACCATAAAATATTATGGTTTATCTTATAATAAATCTTAAATCTATCTTTTTTATTAAAATAACTTTAAATTTTAAGTTATTTAATATAATAAGTATATTGAACATCATTTACTTATTTAAATACTTTTAGTATTTAAAAGATTAATTCATATAGTTTAATCTTTTTATAGGTAAATTCAAATAAATATTAATTAAAATTTTGATTATTATGTGTTTTAAACCTTATTTATTAAAATTAACTAATTTTAAACCGATTTAAGAAATAAAAAGCTTTATATAAGATATTTAAAATAAATATTGGTGAAGTGAGATTAAGTTCTCATGGATATTTAAAAAATTGTAAATGGAGGTAAAAATATTTTGAACAAAAAAATATTACTCGCTCTGTTTTTTTCAATTGCATTGATTTTATCAGTTGGTGCAATTCAGGCAAGTGATGTTAATATGACCGGTTCAGATTCATTAACCGAAAGTGATGATGAAACTATTCCAATTGAAGGTTCAACATCAGATGATGAATTGGAATCTGTTAATTCAAATATTTTATCAACTAACAATGAAGACACTTCCTTAAGTGACAATGCTAAAAATCAGACAGAAATTTCATCACAAACATCAGATACATACTATAAGGGTTCATATAGTGTCACACTAAAGGATTCAAATAGCAGCAATGTTTTGGCAAATAAAACTGTCAATTTAGTAATAAATAATGTCAAATACACTGTAAATACCGATAGCAATGGTGTAGCAAGCGTTGACTTGTCATTAAATCCGGGTAAATATTCAGTAGTTGCTTATTTTGAAGGTGATGATACATATCAGGCAAGTGATAATTTCACATCATTTGTTAATGTATTGTCCACCATCAAAGCAAATGACGTTACCAAATATTACAAAGGAAGTACACAATACAGTGCAACATTCCTTGATAGCAATGGAAATGTTTTGGCAAATAGGTATGTGACTATTACTGTCAATGGAAAATCCTACAATAAGAAAACCGATGCTAATGGGGTAGCTAAGTTACCTATGACATTAAAGCCGGGCACATATAAGGTTGTTGCAACCGATCCGATTACAGGATATAAGTTCACCAGTACTTTTAAGATATTGTCCACAATAACTGGTACCTATACAACTAAAAAAGTAATGGGTGACAGTAAAAAATTCACTGCAACATTTTTAAAAAGTAATGGAAAAGCCTTAGCTAAAAAATATATTAAAATTAAGCTTAAAGGTAAGACTTATAAGGTTAAAACCAATTCAAAAGGTAAAGCAACTTTATCAGTGAAAAATCTTAAAAAAGGAACATATAAAATTGTTTGTTACAACAAGGATGGTTTATCCAAGACTTTCAAATTGAAAGTTTATAAAAGGGTATCAACCAAATTCACAACAAGCCTTTACACATTCCTTAAAAAAGACAGTAAAAAAATCAAAGTCACATTAAAAAACAGTTTAGGTTATGCGCCGACATCCAAAAAGATCATTAAGATGAAAATCAACGGTAAAACCTATACTAAAAAGACTAATAGCAAAGGTGTAGCTTATTTCAAGTTGCCATCCCTGAAAAAAGGTGTATACACTGTCAAGTATAGATTTAGTGGTGCAACCCATTATAAAGCAACAAGTGCTACAAATAAGGTTATAATCATAACCACTAAGAATCCAACTTTAACTGTTAAAAGCACAACTTCTTTCGGTCAAGGTGCAGGTACTCCGTTTAAAGTGGCTGTTACGGCTGGTGGTGTGCCTTTAATTAAAAGGACTGTGACATTCAGTGTAGATGGTGCAACTTTTACAAAGACTACAAATAATAAGGGAATTGCATCCTTGCCTATTAATTTAGGTTTAGGGGATTATGATATTAAATACTCAATCAAGAAGGAATCAAAAGTCAATGCAAAATCCGGATCAACTAAAATAAACGTGTTTGAAAGAAGCAATTCCAAACTTACTTGGGCATCCGGAACTTCATTCGGCAGTTCTTCACAGACATTTATGGTGTTCTTGAGTGATTTAAATGGAAGTGCAATTTCAGGTCAGGCTGTTAAGTTGACTATTAAGTCTAAAACATACACTGCAACTACCTCAGCAAACGGGTATGCAACATTTAAGGCTAACGCTCCGGTGGGAAATTATGATGTTTACTTCTCTTATGGAGGTAACAATTATTTCAAACCTAGTTCAGCATCCCAGTCAGTTAGTATTACAATTTCAAAATCAACCAAAGGAATTAACGAAAAAAATACAATTTCAGATTTAAGTGCATATCTTAAATCATCAAAAAATTGTCAAGTAGGTAATTCCAAAATCAAATCATTAGTAAACTCTTTAACCAATGGTTTGACAAGTGAATTTGATAAAGCAGAAGCTATATTCAATTATGTAAGAGACACATTGTCCTATAGTTTCTATTACAATACTAAATATGGTGCTGTTGGCACATTAAATGCTAAGAGAGGAAATTGTGTAGATCATACACACTTGTTAGTTGCTATGTTTAGAACAGCAGGTATGGCATCAAAGTATGTTCAGGGAAAATGTACTTTCTCAAGTGGAAGCACATATGGACATGTTTGGGCTCAAGTATTGATTGGAGACACTTGGGTTTGTGCAGATGCAACCAGTTCTAGAAATTCATTAGGAAAAATATCCAATTGGAATACTAAGACTTATAAATATCAAGGTACATTTGCAAGTCTTTCATTCTAATCCCATATTTTTCTTTTTTTTAATATTTTATAAATTTTTTTTCAAAACGAGCGATTAAATATTATTTTTTTAAAAAAATTATTTATTTTCTATATTTTACATTAAAACATATTAATCTAATGAATTTTATATATATAAAAAATATTAAAGAATATTTTTTAATAATAACCTATTTCTATAAGATATTTAATTTTTCGATTGATTTGCAATCTTAAATGGTAAATCAATATATTTTAATCTTTTTATTGATTAATTTAAGTAAAAATCAATTTAATGTATTATTATAAGTACATATTAAGCTCCTTTTTTAAAATCAAACTCATTAAATACTTTTTAGCTAATAAAAAGGTTTATATAAGAAATTTGCACATATTTATAAAATAAGCGAGATATTGTCTCGTAGATGTAATTAATTTTGTTACGGAGGTAAATTATTTTGAACAAAAGATTATTACTCACTTTGATGATTGTACTTGCTCTTGCTTTATCTATGGGTACAATTTACGCAAGTGATGTAAATGTTACAGATTCATATGCATCTAACTCATTAGATGATCAGTCAATTTCAACTTCTGATGATTCATCTCAGTTACAAACAAGTGAATCTGGCGTTGATAATGATTCATCGAATGATGTTTTGAAATCTGAAGAGTCAAATACTTTATCAACTAACACTGCTGAAAGTAATGTCGTGGCAAGTGATGATAACTCTTCATCAACCATTGATGCATCAAAGACAATCACTGCAAATGATGTTACAAAATATTATAAGGGAAGCACAAAATACACCGCAAAATTCCTAGACTTGAATGGGTCAGCATTAGCCAATACTATTGTAAAGATTACATTAAACGGCAAAGTTTACACTAGAACCACTGATGCAAATGGTGTGGCTTCCATGGCTATTAATCTTAAGCCTGGAACTTACTATGTTGTCGCCACCAATCCGGTAACAGGTTTCAGTTTAACAACCACATTTAAAATTTTATCCACCATTACTTCCAAAGACATTAAAAAAGTGTATTTGGACGGTAGAAAATTCTATGCTACATTTCTTAAAAGTAATGGAAAGGCATTAGCTAAAAAAACTGTTAAATTTAAGGTTAATGGAAGAATATACAAAGTCAAAACTAATAGCAAAGGAGTGGCTAAACTATCACTCAAATATTTAAGAAAAGGTACACATAAGATTATCTCTTATAATAAAGATGGATTGAAAAAAACCAATAAAATTAAAGTAGTTAAATCTGTAAAAACTTCTTTAACAGCTAAAGACTATACTTTTCTTAAAAAAGATACTAAAAGGATAAAAGTTAAGTTACTTAATGCATATGGTTATGCCCCAACAAAAGGTAAAATAATCAAATTTAAAGTAAATGGCAAAAACTATAGGGTTAAAACCAATTCAAAAGGTATAGCTACACTTAAATTGCCTAAACTTAAAGTTGGAGTATATACTGTAAAGTACAGCTTTGCAAAATCAGGTTATTACAAAGCATCAAGTACCAAAAGTAAATTAACCATTATTCCAAGTAAAAATCCGAAATTCACTGTTAAAAGTACAACAACATTCGGACATGGAGCTCACACTCCATTTAAGGTAGCTTTAACATCTGGAAGTGTTCCTCTTGCAAAAAAATACGTTACATTGTCTGTAAATGGAAATACTTTTACCAAAACTACAAACAGTAAAGGTATGGTCTCACTGCCTATTGATTTGGAAATTGGTAAATATACAATAACTTATTATAATAAAGCTGATTCTAAGATTAACAAAAAAACAGGATCCACTGCAATTAACGTTATTGAAAGAGCAAACACTACAGTCAGCTGGAAAAGTGCAACTTCATTTACTCAAGGTAAACAATCCTGTTCATTATTAGTTGTTGATTCAAATAACAAACCTATTTCCGGTGGAATCGTTAAATTAAATGTAAATTCCAAAATTTACACTGGCACAACATCTAAATATGGTTATGCCACCATCACTGCAAGTTTTGCCCCTGGAAATTATAGTGTTTCATATACATTTGAAGGAGATAATTTGAATGCACCTAGTTCAGGCACTACAGCACTAAGTGTTACTAAAGTTACTACAATGTCAATCAGAAACATTGTAAATGCTGCAAGTAATCTGAAATCTTTTTATGAAACCCATAAAAGCCTACCTAATACCGTTAGTGTCGGTGGAATTGATTTCACTTTACCTGAATTTTTATATATGATGAGTGGAGCCATAGATAATCTGGGCAGTTCAAAGACTAGTGATGTGCCTATAGTCCATGATGTTTTAAATCCAAGTGCTCCAACTGGTGATGTAATTAACTCTAAAGATTTGAAGAAAGCTAATTATATTTCAGTTGCTGAAAACGTTATATCTTACATTAATGCTAACAAGCAGGCGCCTAATTATGCATCTTCTGCAGTAGGTAAAATCATCTACTCTGAATTAGTTGATGCATCTGCCAGAATTTTAGCATTTTATGGAACACATAATCGTTTACCGGATCTTGTGACTATTAGTTATTCAAGTGGCGGAAGTAGTTCTTCTCAATCAGGTACCGGTTTGAATGAGAAAAATACTGAAACTGATTTATCCAAATATCTTAAGGCCACTACCCACTGTGAAGTTGACAATGTGGCAATTAAAAACATTGTTAATTCTGTAACTAAGGGTTTAACCAGTACTTCAGCTAAGGCAAATGCAATCTTTAAGTATGTAAGAGATACTCTGTCTTACAGTTTCTATTATAATACCAAATATGGTGCTGTTGGCACATTAAATGCTAAAAAAGGAAATTGTATAGATCACAGTCATTTGCTTGTAGCCATGTTTAGAACAGCCGACATTCCTGCCAGATATGTTCATGGAACATGTAAATTTACCAGTGGAAGTACTTATGGACATGTATGGGTGCAAGTGTTAATTGATAATAAATGGACAATTGCAGATGCAACAAGTTCAAAAAATTCTCTTGGAAGCGTAGCTAATTGGAATACCAAATCCTTTTCACTTAAAGGAATTTATACAGGTATATCATTCTAATTAACTATTCTTTTTTTATTTTTTATTTATTTAAAAATAGTTCTCTTTTTATTAAAAAATTGGATAAAAGAATATATTCTATTCATCCAGATTTCTAACGATTAAATCAAACAACTCTTTTGTTTTTTCGGTTGATGTCATATCCCATATGTCTTCAGGAATTTCATATACGAAAGTTGGATATCCTGCCTGTGCAATTGGTTTTGACACCAATACTGCAGATGTTGACTTATATGTTTCATTTCCAGTTACGGGATAATAGTTAAACTCACTTTCTTTGCTTATTTTTTCAGCAATATTTACTGATGCATCATCCATTTCAGGTGTTGCCAGATAAAAACCTGATCCATAATCTGGATTATGTGAATGACTTATGATTACCGCATCAGCATCTGAGACAGTTACACTTGGATTTACATAGTCATGAACTAAACTTTCGCCATTGGCTCTGCCTTCTTCATAATCCATAGGATTTTGTGTTACTGTTACCTTGTAATTGATTATTTTAACGTTATCATTGCCGAATTCCTTGGCGGCCTGTATTTCAGGGTCAATTGACAATGTTTCTCTTGGATGTATTCCAGTTATTAATGCAATGCATGTTGATGCATTTTCGTTTCCTGCAATACCCATTTCTACGGTACCTATGCTTGTATTTGCTAGTGTGGTGTATGATATTTCACTGTATTGGTGTGTTTCAAGATATATCACTCCACCAATGATGATCAGCAGTATAATTATGAGACTAATTTTTGTCAATCTTTTCAATCTCATCACCTCATTATCTAAAAAGTTTTATATGTTATGATATATAAAATTATATTTAGGTATAACTAAATTTGAGGTGAAAATCATGTCCAATATGGCAGATGCTAGAAGAAAAATGCATGAAATAGAAGAGAAAAAAGAACAGGATAAACGTTCTAAGACTAAAAAAGTCAAAAACTTCTTTTTTGGATGTTGTAAAAACAAATAATTACTATTTTTAAAAAAAGAAAGATAATTGATAATATTAATTATCAATTCATCTATCTGTATTGAATTTATCGCTTGATTTAATTCCAACAAGTGATGCAAAGACCGCTAGAACACATGCTATTGTACATATCAGACAGATTGTCTGTGATGCCTGCACAATCATTGTTGCATATTGCGGTGCCAGTTCCAGATTACCCATTACCCATGCAAATACCAATGTCAAAAGACCCAAACTCATAGTTTGACCTATTGTTCTCATGGTTGCCTGTGATGCTGAAGCTGTAGGTGCATCTTTTGGGGGAACTGAACTCATTATTGCGTTCATGTTAGGGCTGGAGAACAATCCCATTCCAATACCCTGCAAGACCATTGCAAGAACAACTATATACAAAGGAGTGGCCCCTGTTAGGAATGTCAGAATGGCCAATGCGATTGCTGCAATTCCTATTCCCAATGCCGCTAGCTTTTGTGGGTGGATTTTATCTGAAAGTTTCCCGGAATTCGGAGCCATTAATGCCATGATAATCGGTGTGATAATCAGTATCATTCCGGACATTTGAGCATCCCATCCCCTGACGTACTGGAAATGATAGTTTAGGATTGTTGTAACAACCATAATCGCTAGATAGCTGCATAATGCTGCGATATTTGATGATGTAAACTTCTTGTTCTTAAACAGGTTCATGTTGAAAACTGGGGATTTCTGTTTAAGCTCATACCATCCGAATATTACAAGCAATATAATTCCTAAAACGGTCAATATTTGGCCAGTTGGATTTATCAGTGTTGTAAATCCATAAATGAATGCCAAAATACCTATTCCATATAATATTGAACCTACCTTATCTATTGAATCATGTTCATATGTTTTCCATTCCTGTGGTATTTTTAAAATCATCAGGATGACACACAATACCAAAAATGGAATCACAAAGTAAAACATTGATCTCCAACCCAGATTATGCACTAAAAATCCACATATTACAGGTGAAAGAGATGTTGCCAGATATACTCCGGTCACTGTAAAGCCCAATGCCTTTCCACGATTTTTAGGAGGCACTGCCTGCACCACCATAGCCATTGCAGACACATTTAAAAATGCCACTCCTGCTCCTTGTATTATTCTAAACACTAAAAATGATTCTGTCGAAAATGACAGACAAGCTCCAATTGAACCTGCAAGAAATACTAGGATTCCTGCAAGTAATGATTTTTTTACCCCGAATTTTCCTGAAATTTGCCCTGCCGGAACAGTGAAAACTGCCACTACAAGGAAAAATATTGTTGGTATCCAGTTTTGTATAATATTATTCATTGCAAAGTCTTGTGCTATCGCAGGAACACCTATTATAATTCCGTTTGATAAAAAGACAGCAAAAAATGATGTTATAAAAGATATGAATACTATATATGTCTCAAATTTTATCTCCATATTATCACTCCACTAGTTTGTTTGCATTAATAGCTATTTCTTTTAGTCTTTCTTTCAGATCCTTGTCCTCTTCGGTAATTCCTACCTCTTTTTCCCATTGTCTTGAGTATTGCCTGTATTTTGGCACCAGTTCATCTCCCTTTTCTGTTGTGGTTAACATGTATTTTCGACGATTTTCGGGATTAATCTGCCTTTGAATGTAACCCTTGTCTTCCAGTTTCTTTAGGACTTTAGCAATATTTCCCTTGCTTTGTCCGAACATGTTTACCAAATCTTCCTGTGAACATTTCGGATTGTCATAGATAAACATTATGTATCTCACGTCATGGCCCAAATTTAGTTGCTTGAATTTTGTTTTCATGTACTTTTCCTGATTTAGTGAAATATTATGTATCCATGCAATCAGAGGTGATTTTTTTGTTATTGCCTGATAATATATATCATCTTCCATTGTTTCACCTGATTATTATTTTATCATTTGATGTATATAATAGTTTCTTATGAAACAGTTAATTATGAAACAATATGGATTTTTTTGTATTTTCTTTAAAAATAACATCCATAAACTATATATGTCATGTTTCAATGAAATCAATTTTTTAAAGTCACAACAATTTTTTAAAGTCATTACAATTCAATTAAGATTAAATAAGAGGAATATAAAACTATTAAATAGAAAATAAGAACTTTTATTTTGATAAATATGTCTGAACTTACAGAAATCGATTTAATTAATTGGTGATACTTATGAAAATCCACATTAACCCATATATGTATGATACATTTTACATCATGAAAAATATCAATTACCAACTAAATAACCCTCTTGATACAAAAAAAGCACCGATGCATGATTTAAACATTAGAAAGCCATGGGCAAATCCAAAAATCAGCAGGAACAGCATGGCCAAATTTAGATTAATTTAGCAATCACATATTCTCCCAAATATACAAAAAGAATTTCGGCCTTTTGGTTATCTCCAATCATGTTTTTAATCTTTGTTGCGCTATTGACCTCATCAATTAAAGTATATGAGTTATTTGCAACATAACCAACTGTTTCACCATCGACAAGAACTTTAACTGCATCAGGATCATGTTCGTTGTCTTCTTCCCTAACCAAATCGATGATGTCTCCTGTTTTTGGAGTAAATTCATAAAAATTGCTGCCCACAATATTGATTAAGGTATCCTCAGTATTGGCCAGGTAGTCAATTTGCGCTTCAAGTTCATGTAATCTGTCAAATTCCTTATATGCTATTAAATATGCTTTTTGAGCTTCAACCAAATTGTTTAAAGCTTCAAGAATTTCAGCCTTTAAAAAATAGAATTCAGAGGAATCAAAACTTTTAGGAATCACATCCAATGCACAACTGATTAATCTTAAAGCTTTATCATAATCCCCTTCTGGAAAGAATGTAACCTTGGCCCAATTGTATAATGCATTTGCCTTGTTAAGTTTAATGTCATCATTTCCATCAAGATTTAAAGCTTCATCAAAACATTTGACAGATTCATCATATTTTGACATATTGTCCAATATTTTTCCCTTTAGGTTAAGGTTATCTGCTGAATAATCTGTTTTTAATAATTGGTTGATTTCACTTAAAGCCTCATCAAACCTTTTTTCATTAATTAAATAATCAATTTTTGGAGTGTCTGAGACCTTAAATTTCGCTTGATGAGCATCATCATCCGAATCAATATACAAGTAATCCTTCATAACTAATTAAAGCTATACTACCACTTGATTTATATAATTTTGCTTATTTTCAATTAAAAATTTATATCATCATGTTTAAAATATTAAGTAGAGGTTAAAAAAATGGATTATGATGTTATTTATATTGGAAGTGGAAATGCAGCTTGGCAAGGCGGACGATTTTTAAGAAAAGCAGGATTAAAGATACTTATAATTGAGGAAAGTCTTTATGGAGGAACCTGCGCAAACAGGGGCTGCAACTCAAAGGCATTGCTTGATGCACCCTATGAAATCAAGGCATTGACAGACAATTTTGAAGGTGTGGGAAAATCAGGCAACTTTGAAGTTGACTGGCCAAGCCTGATGAAATTTAAAAGGAAAAGAATAGCAAACATGGCTCCATTTTTAGACGGCAAGTTCAAGGAATATGACCTTGATGTGGCTCATGGAAAGGGAGTTATAATAGATGAACACACCGTCAAGGTAGGAGATGATACATATACAACAGATAAGATCGTCATATGTACAGGACTTAAGCCTGTGATTCCGGATATTCCAGGAAAAGAATATCTCCATGACAGTACCGATTATCTTGATATCGATGAGCTTCCAAAACACTCAATCATCATCGGTGCGGGCTTTGTCGGAATGGAGTTTGCATCAATTCTTGCCGAAGCGGGATTAAGCGCAGATGTTATAATTCGTGGAGACATGGCCTTGAAATACTTCCACCAGCCATATGTGCAAAGAGTGATTGAAATACTAAAAGAAAAGAACATTAATTTCCATTTTAACCAGACAGTAACTGAAGTAATAAGCAATGTAGAAATCGAAGACCCTGAAACCAAGGTTTTAAATGTTAAAAATGCTCAAAATTCAGATGAAATACTAAGGGATCCTGAAGCGAAAATAGACAATAAAGCATATGAGAACGGATTTAGCGTAAAATGTGAAAGCGGATTGACTTTTACAGGAGATTATGTTGTTGCAGCAATTGGAAGAACAGCAAACGTTGAAGATATCGGTCTTGAAAATGTCGGATTGACATACACCAAACAGGGAATTAAGGTCAATGACCACCTGCAAACTGAAGTTTCAAATATATATGCTTCCGGGGATGTTGCAGACACTGGCATTGCAAAACTTGTAACCGTTGCTATACATCACTCAAAATATCTTGCAAAAGAGTTGCTGGGTGAGGCTGATGCAATCACATATCCTGTCGTTCCTGCTGTTGCATATACCATTCCAAGAATTGCCACTGTGGGGGTTCCGGCTTATATTGCTGATGAAAGTGATGAATATGATGTTCATACAATAAGATATGGTAATTCCTATTCCCTTGAGCTTAAAAACGACACAACTGCTGAGGCTAAAGTAATCGTTGATAAGGATTTGCAGATTGTAGGTGCTGAGATATATGCTGCCGATGCTGAAAACGTTGCCAACATGTTTGCATTCATTATCAATAAAAAGATCACTTTAGAAGAATTGGATTATATGATTTATGCGTTCCCATCAAGCAGTTCAGTTTGTCTTTATAAACTGCACAATATCCATTATGACCTGTAAAGTGATAGGATGGCTGATTTGAACTTTGAGGATGATAGGATTAATTTCACTCCTCTCATCTTATATATTAAAAAAAGTAGTTATTCATATCCAAAAATAGAATGAATGTTAATATTTAACATTTATTCTGATTCTTGTTTTTCTTTTTGTTGTTCTTTAAGGTTTTCAATTCCAATAATCATATTTTTTCCTCCATGTTCTAAAACAGTACTTAAGTACACACAATATAATATTGTTTCATATCATATATAAATATTTAGGTATACCTAAAAATTATCATTTAACTCCAGAAAAGTTATTCAAATATGGAATTTTACTTAAAACCCATAAAATCAACAAGCAAATAATCAAAATCACAATAACAATTAGAGGAATCCAGATTAAAGGATTAGGATTACTGATATGTATTAAAAAATTGCTTCTAAATATATCAATTATCAAATAGTGAACCAGATATATTCCGAAACTGTACTTGCTGATTAATGTAACTGCATTTCCAATATGGGAACTCTCAATTTTATTCATAAACATGGTTTTGGACAAATACTTGAAGAATACAAAAACGTTTATCGAAACAAACAATAACATGAAATTAAAGTATCCCGGTATCACAAAAGCATGAGCATTAAAAGATCTTGGAACAACAAAGCCAAACACATAGTAACAATAGGATAAAACAGATGCAATTAAAGTTAAAAAAACAATTTTATTGCCATTAATTTTTTCGCCGATAAAGCTGTAGTTGGCTATGAAATAACCTATTATGATAAAAGTAATGAAAGAAGCAAAATAAACTATTTTAGATACTAATGGATAAAAAAATCCTAATCTGATAATGGCAAAATAAATTAAACTGAGAACAGTCAGCAAATAGAAAAACCTGTCTTTTGATGACTCATCAATAAAAGAAACCGTTTTGTTTATGATGAAAATTAAAACATACAGTAATATAATCATCCAAATGAACCAGAATGTCACTCCAAGGGTCCCGGATTGTCCAAAAAAGATGTTGCACATGTTTGAAAAAGTGAAATCTCCTGTATATGCAATATAGATTATTGCCCAAAAAACAAATGGAATCAATAATCGTGATAATCTCTTTTTAAAGAATACTTTAAACGATTCTGTTCTATTCAAAAGCAATATTCCACTAAGCATTACAAAAATAGGTATTGAAAAATCCCTAAGACAATCAAAAAATGCTACACCATATAAATATGGATTATTTAAATTTTGAGATACAAAAGGAACGGACACATGACAAAAAACAATGCCGATTATTGCCATTGCACGCAATGCATCAAAGTAGAATACTCTATTTTTTGTCATGTCCTTAAATTACTTCAAAGCCCAATAATCTAATTTTGTTTGAAATTAATTCTGGATTGTCATCGATTTTTTCTGATAGTTTGGTTGTAATATACTTTTTATTGTCATCCGCAAAAACAGTAGCTATTGTCAAATCATCCCTGTTCATAATAACGCTTGCAAGGAAGTTTGCTCCGCTTGAAATTCCAATTCCCAAACCGAATTCACGAGCAATTCTTTTTGACATGTTGATTGCATCACAATCATCTATTAAAACAATATCATCAATCACGTCTTCATCAACTATGCCTGGAATAAAGTCATCGCCAATTCCCTCAATCATGTGGCTTCCCTCTTCCATTCCCATTTTAAGAATTGACAATGTTGAAGGCTCTAGGGCAAATACCTGGGATGAGGGATTGTTGTCTTTTATTCTTTTACCTATTCCCATCAATGTTCCACCGGTACCTATTCCTGAGACAAATGCATTTACATTAGGAAGGGCATCTATTATTTCCTGACCGGTTGTTGTATATTGAGCTTCGACGTTTAAAGGATTATCAAATTGGAGGGGTCTAAATGCATTGTTTTCAATTGCGAATTCTTCAGCAAGTTCAAGTGCCTTTTTAAATCCGCCTTCTTCTCTGGATACAAGATGTACATGTGCACCATACATTTCAATAAGGTTTCTTCTTTCAACGGAAACCCAATCCGGCATGAAAATATGAACTTCATGACCTAAAAGGGCGCCGATTGCACTGAATGAAATTCCAGTATTGCCGCTTGTAACTTCAACAATTGCCTGGTTTTCAGACAGGTTGCCGTTTTCCTTTTCCTTCTGTAAAATATATAATGCAATTCTATCCTTTATACTTCCGGAATAGTTGTAATATTCAAGTTTTGAATATGTACTGCCTTGTTTTCCGTCATATTCATAATCAATTTTAATCATTGGTGTATTACCAATCAATCTCCCAATATTCATAACATTTCCAACCAATTCAATAATATAATATATTAATTATGTTGTTCGACAATAATATAGTTTTTTAATATTAAAAGAATAAGAGATTCAAAATCAAACACGAATGATGATTGATTTTGAGAAATATTTTGCTTTTTTTACTTTCATAGTAACTTTATATGTTCCTTTAACGGATTTTGGAATCTTGATTTTTTTGTATTTCTTATCGGATGATTTGTAATATTTTGTTTTTATCTTTTTAGATCCCTTAAAGATTAATCTTACCTGTTTTTTAATGGTTTTGTCCTTATTGTCGGTTACTTTGACTTTAATATATTTTCCGGACTTATACAAGTATATCTTTGTATAATTGTATATTTTATTGGATTTTACATGGCATTTACTTAATTTATTGTGTTTTATTGAATAATAGGCTCCGTAGAGATAATATGCCTTGTTTTTTGTAATGCTGCAGTATTTTGTAGTGGATTTTTTGCATGCAAGACATAATGCACCAGCATAATTGGCCTTGTTTTTTGAAAATTTCGATGATGATAATTTTAATGTACCTAATCTTGCATAGATTGCTCCACCGAATATTGAAGCCCTGTTGGATGTGAATTTACAGTTTCGAACAGTCATTGCTCCACCAACAGAATAAATCGCCCCTCCATATACTGAAGCATAATTTTTAGTGAATCTGCATTTAATTATCTTCACTTTTGCCAAATCCTTTTTGGCAAAAATTTTTATGCTGATTGCTCCACCTTTGTATCCTCTATTTTTATAGAATCGACAATTTTTGATTGTAGCTGAAAGTGAAGAGTCCAATACTAAAATTCCAGCATTATCCGGAGATGTGTTGCTTGAAAAGACAGAGTTCATAATGGTGCATTTACCGTATTCATCCAGATAAATTACTCCACACTGTTTGGCTTTATTATAAGTGAATAAGCAATTGTTTATATACAGGTAACTGGTTTGTCTGACTGAATCTGATTTGCTTACCACAAGAATTATGGAAAGGTATGCTGTGTTTTGTTTAAAAGATGAATCATAAATGTAGAGATTGGTATTGATGTTGGTTTTAATTGCAGCGCCCATACCTCTTTTTTTCAAGTTTCCGTTTGCCTTATTCAAATGAGTTGCCTTATTCTTTTTAAAAACTGATGAATAAATCTTTATTGTACAGGAATCACCTGAAAGGATTGCTCCGCCATTGCTGTTGTAAGCCACATTGTTGGAAAATTCACATTTTTTGATGGTTACCTTGCAATGGGAACCTATTTTAATGCCTCCTCCTCCGGAGGTGGAAAAGCCATTTTTAATTTTTATGTTTTCAAGTGTGACTGTGGAGCCTTTTTTTATGTTTAGGCATCTTGCAAGTCCAGACCCGTCAATGGTGCACTTGTTTTTTCCAACAATTTTCAAATCCTTATCGACTACAACACCATCCTTAAGTGAAGAATCAGTATTTTTGTTGTATTTATAAGTTCCGCTTAAATAGAGTGTTGATTTGGAATTGGCGTTTTCTATTTGTTTTTGAAGACCGGTGAATGAATGAGGATCCGCATTGACTTCAGAGGAAATTGACAGTATAGGCTCATTGTTTTCACTCATGATAACTGTCTCGTTATCTTGAGCTGATACTCCTGTGACTGTCAATAATGTCAATGCAATAATGATACTAAACAATAATAATTTTTTAAACAAAATAACACCCACTTGTTGATTATTATATTTAATTTAAAATATATTTAAATATTAACGAAAGATAATGTTCATAATCATATATCAACATGATAATGAAATAATTAAAATATTTAACAATAATAATCAAATATTAAATATGCACAATTCAGTTAAAATCAACAACTTACTTAAAAAGAAGAGTCATTTTTTCTGAATTATTACTTTAAAAGATGAAAATAAATAATATATATTAAACAAAATTATTAAAATAAATTAAAAATAATAGGATTTATTTAAATTATTATATACAAATATATTTAAATATATAAAATTACAATTAATATATTATACTAAAATATGTAGGTTAAATCATGAATAATACAACAAAAATCTTAACAATCCAAGACATATCCTGTTACGGGCAATGTTCCATAACAGTAGCGCTTCCTGTAATATCTGCCTTTGGAATAGAAACTGCAATACTACCTTCAGCTGTTTTATCCACACATACATCAGGATTTACAAATTATACCGTTAGGGATTTGACGGACGACTTGCCTGCCATAAAAGAGCATTGGGAAAGTGAGGAAATATTCTTTGATGCAATTTATACAGGTTTTATCGCATCTGCAGAGCAACTAGACTACATCAAGGACATTATTGAGTCCAGATTAAAGCCTGGCGGAAAGGTTTTCGTTGATCCTGCAATGGCAGACCATGGAGAATTCTATAACGGCTTTGACCAGGAATTTGCAGATGCCATGGGAGAACTATGCAAGATTGGGGATTACATTCTTCCAAACACCACTGAAGCATGCTACATATTGCACAAGCATTGGAAGGAAGAATTCACTCATGAGGAAATGCTTGAAATGGCAGAGGAACTTTCTGATTTTACCAAAAGATACGTAATCCTTAAGGGAGATACTCATAAGGACAGTGAATTGGGAATGGTAATTCTGGACAAAAAAGAATCATCATGCCAAATGGCCTACAATGATAGAATCGATTATGTGTCCCATGGAACCGGAGATGTTTTTGCATCCTCATTTGTCGGATCAGTCATGGTTGGAAACTCTCCGGTTTCAGCAGCAAAAATCGCAGGAGAATTTACAAAAATCGCCATAGAAAAAACCATTGGTGATGAAACCCATACATATGGAGTCAAGTTCGAACAGGTAATTCCACATTTATACGGTTTGCTAGAAGAATATAAGGATTGAACATGCAAAACCGTACCAGTCTATTTACAAATGCAGTTATATGGTTTGGAGTGGCAATCTCCGTTTCAGAAATCATAGCGGGAATACAGTTAGGCTCTGCAGCACCCACCGATTCCATTTGGATTCCATTGATACTTGGACATATCATTGGTGGAATATTACTTTTTTTAGTCGGTTTGATAGGTGCAAGATTAAGAGTAAACGCAATGCAGACCATCAAATCGACATTTGGAGAATATGGTTCCAAATTTTTCGCCGCACTGAATGTTATGCAGCTAATTGCCTGGGTGGCGGTGTTGAATGCACAGGGAACACAGGCTTTAATGGGCTTGAATTTAGGAATATCTTTTCCAATAATAAGCTTCATACTTGCAGGGCTTGTCGGACTATGGGTTTATGTAGGTCTTCAGCGATCTTCTAAAATCACAAGTGTTGTGATGATTGTCCTGACAGTTCTTCTTGTTGTTTTATCAGTTAAGCTATTCGGATTGCAGAAAAGTGTTGCGGTTCATAGCTCTTCTATGTTGAGCTTTTGGAATATCTTTGAAATATCAATCGCAATGCCTGTATCATGGCTTCCTGTAATATCCGATTATACAAAAGACGCTAAAGACCCTGTCAAGGCAACAGTAATTTCAGCAATTGCATACACCATTGCAAGCCTTTGGATGTATGTTATTGGAATGGAAATAGTTGGAATCGGAACAATTGATGTGTCTCAAGCAATACTTATTTCTGGTCTTGGAATACCTGGAGTAATAATATTGGTGCTTTCAACAGTCACAACCAACTTCCTTGCAACAAATTCTGCAGGAGAGTCTTCAAATGCAATTCACAAGAGATTCGATCCTAAAAGAATTGGAATCATCGTGAGCATTTTGAGTGCACTTCTTGCAATTTCAGGGATTATGGACCATTACATAAATTTCCTATATCTAATCACATCGGTATTCGGTCCAATGGCGGCAGTCTTGATTGTTTCATTCTATCTGGGCAAAAATGAAAATGACAAAATGACATGGTGCTGGAACATATTCTCATGGCTTGTCGGTTTCATTGTCTATCAACTGACCGCTAGTATGGATTCCATATTTTTAGGACCAACCCTTCTTGCTGTAACGGTATCCTCTATACTTACATATCTTTGGATTTTACTTAAGAAATGAATTTATAAATATCTTAATGACATATAATTAATTAAAATTATTAATGGTTTGATGAATATGAATATTTTAATATCAAACGATGACGGAGTTTCAGCACCGGGAATCTTGGCGGCAAAACAGGCAGTTGAAGATATAGCAAATGTGGTGGTTGTAGCGCCTGATGAGAATAACAGCAGTGTTGGACGCCGTTTAACATTGTTTAAACACTTAAAACTCAAAGAGTGTGAACTTGAAGATGGAAGTTGTGCATATTCAGTATCCGGAAGTCCTGCTGATGCAGTGATTGTAGGTTCAGATTATGTAATGGATGAAAAGCCTGATTTGGTTATTACCGGCATCAATCAGGGAGTTAACATAAGCTCTGATATTACCTCATCTGGTACAGTCTGTGCAGCTCTTGAAGCGGTTAGCCTGGGAATACCTGCAATAGCTGCTTCTTTATTTATGGATCCTAAAACTTCATTCAAGCAGGATGAAAACGGCGAATGGTATCCTGTTTATGATTTCACATTGGCAAAGAAAGTCCTTCATGACCTTGTCTTAAAAATCAAAAATGAGGGTTTTCCTGATGGTGTTGATTTATTTAACTTGAATGTGCCTACAAATTATAATTCAGAAGAGGTTAAAATCACTCACCTCTCACATAAGATGCTTGATAAGCATGTCATTGACAATACCTGTGAGGAAAAATCAGATATTTTCAACTATCCTTTGGATGAAAATCAGGAAAGTGACGATTTAATCATGATTACCTCAAGCCTTGTTAAGGATTATGATGAGGGAAGCGATGGGTATGCACTGCTTGTTGATAAGTGCCCAAGTTTGACTCCTCTTGATGTTGACATGACATTTAGGGATTTGAAGGATTGGTGAAAAAGATTTTAAAAGTTTAACGTTAAATTGGTGATAATATGAAAAAATATATTATATTAGGTTTAATGGTGTTTATTGCGGCGGTATCAATTTCAGCCGTAAGCAGTGTTGATGTTAATAATCAGATAGTTGACGGTTTAAATTCAACTTCAGACATCAATCAAGCGCTGAATGATACACAGATTAACAACAAAAGTATATTTTTGATTTTTGACCAGGACGGTTGCTATTATTGTGACATTCTCAAGCAGGATGTTTTAACCAATAGTGATGTTCAAAAGGAATTGAATGATAATTATAATGTTGTATTTGTCGATATAAACGAGCAATATGGCCTTGCAGCGAACTATCAGGTCATGGGAACACCTACCTGTGTGGTTATAGATTCAAACGGTCATGAAATTGCAAGAATTGATGGATACCTGCCAACTGATGAATTTTTAGATGAACTTAAGGAGATTTAAATGGAAATTCTTCCTTTAATTTCCTTTGCCACTGGAGTAATTTCAATATTGTCTCCATGCATTCTGCCAATTTTGCCTATTTTTGTAAGTGTCAGTCTTAAATCCAAATCCAAACTGAATCTCTTGTCGTTCGTGACTGGCCTTTTATCAATATTTATAGTGATAATCTTTTTAACAGGATTTTTCACATCCATTGTATATCAATACGTTCCGTTCATCCGATTGATTTCTGCAGTGATATTGCTTATCATTGGTATATTGATGTTTTTCGATTATAGCTTTGGATTTAAGAGTTTTCCTGGAGTGAATGATGATGATTCTTTAGTTTCGTCTTACTTGATGGGAGTCCTCACATCTGTTTCATGGGCACCATGCTACAGCGGCTATCTAATTTCACTTATCACACTTTTGATTAGTTCAACTGATTCCGCTTATGCGGTTTTTAACATCATATTGTATTGTGTTGGTTTTGCTGTGACATTGCTTTTCTTGAGCATCCTAATCTCAAAGATAGATTTGGAAAAGCTTGTTACGAAAACAAGACACATTCCGAAAATATTTGCCATATTGATTGTTATCGGATCAGTTTATTTGTTAATTGAATCGATTAAGGTATTGACATAAATTAATCCAACTTTTTCAATCGAAAATACAAATCAATTAAATTAAAATTCCAATCAATATAATAAATAGTTATTCTTTAACTATCGAAATTATGAAACAATTAATTCATTATATTTTATTTACTTTTAAATTTTTATTATAAAAACAAGTTCATATAGATGAGGCGACTTAATTTAATTTTTTTTAAAATATTTTCCATCCTGTACAATCAAGTCATTCCCAATCAATTCATCCAAATTCCTTTGAATCTTTTCTTCGAAGTTGCCAGACTTGAATCTGATTAGCTTTTGTTTAATCTCATCCAGTGTAGCTTTATCATCAATTGTATCATATACACTTTTCTGAAAGGGAGACAGTGTAAAAATAATTTCTGTCAATGCTTCACTTTTTTCCCCACTAAAATTCCAGACATTATCATGTGCCTTGACATTCAGTTCATCTTCAAGTTCACTTATCCTGTCTTTAAGCCCATCCAGGTGAGGATAATCGGCAAGTCCATATTTATGCTTTGACACTTTCCCGAGAAACTCTTCATATGTTTTATTTAAATCAATGTCTGAAGTTTCAAATGAGTCCAATACATATGCATAGTCATCAAAAACAAGAACCACTTTATAATTGTCTCCATCCTCATCATACATTATAGGCTCAAATTCATTCACGTTCCATTGATGATCCATTAGAAAGTTTCGAACAAACTCCGCATCCCTTAAATCATCATACAATCCAAAGACATAGGAATCTCCTGCAATCTGTTTGGAGATTACATATGTGCCCATCACATTTGATATGTTCAATCCATATTTGGAATTGTTCGGATTTCTGTAGTGCCTTTTTACAAGCTTATCAATGGTATCTTGGGTTGGCTTTTTCTTGTATTTTGCTAAAATGAATATCTTTTCTTCATAAACTGTCAATACAAGATAATTATTGTCCTGTTTGATAATTTCAGGAACTTTGCTTAAATCCCAATCAATATCGACCAGAAAATCCCTGATAAAAACTGCATCTTCTAAACTGCTTAGTTTAGCATAAGTCTTGGAGTTTTTAACAATGGTGTATGATGTTTTGTTTTGTCTAATGTATCTTTCGCTCATTGAATTTATATTAGACTTTTATGGTATAAAAAAAGTGGTTGTGGAAATGATGAAATCATTTCCATGTGTCAAGCATTTCCTCGTTAATGTCAATGCTGCTTGCATTAAAGACGGGGTCGATGCCTGACTTTTTCTGTTTTTCATAGTCCTTAAGACAGCCAAGGGCATATTTACCCAATGCCACACAGACCGGCAGGTTGATAAGTGTCATTCCGCCCATTGTAATGTCTGCCATTGCCCAAGCGGCATCCATCGGAATAATGGCTCCTACAAATATGATTAGAGCAGCGCAAATGTAAAAAATATTCATGAATTTCTTTGATGGCTTTTTTTTACGATTTAAATATATCAATGCATTATCTACATAGTATAGGTTTCCGATAAGTGTTGTGAATGCAAATAGCACCATTGCTACAGTGATGAATATTGGTCCGGCTGTTCCGAATACTGTTCCTATTGCAGATTGAACATAGGGCGCACCTGAAACTGCAGCATTTCTTGCAACTCCTGTTGACAGGCACATCAATGCAGTAGCAGTACATAAAAGCAGTGTGTCGATATATACGGATAATGTTTGTACGAGTCCCTGTTTTGCAGGGTGTGATGCATGTGCTGATGCGGATGCATTTGGCGCTGAACCTACACCTGCCTCATTTGAAAAGAGTCCTCTTTTAATACCGTAAACCAGACATGATCCAACGAATCCTCCGGCGATTGATTGGAAATCAAAGGCATCCTGGAATATCAGGACAAACATTGACGGGATATTTTGATAGTTGAACAGTATTACAATCAAAGCCACAATAACATATGAAACACCCATTAATGGCACAACTGTACCTGTAACCTTTACAATTCTTTTGCCTCCTCCCAGTAGGCAGTATCCTGTAATTGCAGCAAGAATTGCTCCGATAATAACGGGTGTGGTGGCATTATAAAAAGAATAATCCATAAATGTGGATTGGAGGTTGTATGAACACAACAGGTTAAATCCGACTGCATATGTTGCGATTAGGAATATGCAGAAAAGTGCAGCTATCTTTGGTTTTTTCAAGCCCTCTTCAATATAGTATGCGGGACCTCCATAGAAGTTTCCTTCATCGTCCTTTCTTTTAAATAGTTGAGCGAGTGTACTTTCAATGAATGCTGATGAGGCGCCTATGATACACATTATCCACATCCAGAAGCAGGCTCCCGGTCCTCCAAGACAGATTGCTGTTGATACACCTATGATGTTTCCTGTCCCTACCCTTGAAGCTGTGGATACCAGCATTGCCTGTAGTGAGGATACTGAGTCATTATCTCCTGAAGGCTCCAAAATCAACTTTAAGGACTCAAAAAATAATCTAATCTGCACTCCACGTGTTCTGATGGTAAAATACAATCCCGCTACTGCCATGACTATAATCAGTATGGGAAAATACATTACATTATCAATCTGATTTAAAATATACACTATATCTATCATATATTCACCAATTTACCTATATTAATATTATTTTCTTATTGCTATAAAGTATTTTGTAAATTTTCAAAATGGTGCATAATAAAATAATTATTGTTAATTTTAATGAATTATTTTCATTCATAATATCATTTAAAAATTTTCTGTTTAATATTAAACATTTCACTACTTTTTCTTAAAAATAAATGTAATAGAATATTAAATATAAATCATGTATTTGTAAAAATTTTGAACCACTCCGGCTTGTAGAAGCTGGAGATTCTTAGGCCATGCCCATTGTTTTGTCAAAGCCTTTCCATTCGTAATAATATTCGAATTTTCCTTGACTAATAGGTATGAAATCTACTAAGCATAGCACCATTGAACCAGTGGCGCGTAGAGCTTCGTCTAAAATATTTTTTGCAGCATTAACATCTCTTTGAAGTATGCTGTGGCAATTTGGGCATTCCCATTCTCTTTCATCACGACCTAAGCCATGATTTATTTCACCACAAACATTGCATTTTTTACTGGAAGGGAACCATCGATTGATTTGTACGAATTTGCGTCCGTACCATTCTGATTTGTATCGTATCATTTCGATGAGTTTTCCCCATCCGATTTCATGTATGCTTCTGCTTAAACTACGTGAACGTATCATTCCTCGTATGTTTAATGTTTCCATTGCTATGAATTCACAGTGTTTTACAATATTATAAGATATTTTATGATAATAGTCGTTGACAACATTGTTTTTCTTGTTTATCCACTTGTGGAGTTTTTTTAGTGTTTTTTTCCAGTTGGAACCACCTTCCTTTTGTCGTGCTAGTTTTTGATTGTAATATCGTATTCTGCCGTTTATTCTTTTCAAATCAGGTTTAGGTATGACTTTTCCATTGGAAAAAGTAAGGAAATCTGTTAAACCCACATCTATGCCAACATATAAACCATTATGGGAAAATTTCTCACGTGGTTGTATTTTATCTAGTTCATAGACTATACAAACAAACCATTTTCCGTTTTCTTTTAGGATAGTGGCTTCTTTGATTTTACCATTGATGTCTCGTTTATACTTGACTTCAATGTATCCGATTTTGTTTAATCGTAATTTGTTATCTTCCCATCTTAATGATCCTTTTATTCCATCTTTAGTTTCATAATCGTTGTTTCTGAGTGTGATGGATCGTACTGGATTTTTTTTAAGGGACTTGAATTTAGGGCGTCCAGTTCTTCCATCATAGAATCCTTCATATGCTTTTATTAAACGGTCGGTGGATGCCTGTATACATGTGGATTCTGCTTTTTTTAGGAATGGTTTTTGTTTTTTTAGATTTTTAACGATTTTTTGTGTGTAAGTACGGTTGACTTTACATGTTTTGCCTATTCCAAATTCTTTGACCAGGTTTTCACGGTAAATACTATATTCTAATGTTTTGTTGAATACATAACCGCTTGCACGTAAATTGAAATTCAATTCCCCTTCTAAATCCTCATCAGGGACAAATTCAATTTTATCAGTCAAAACAAAAGTCTTATCAACCATAAAATAAAATACTCCTATTTTTTTAGACAAAAGTCTATAATATTATTTTAACATAATCGAAAAAAAAAAATTGGACTGTATTTTTTGAATAAATTCAAAAAAAATATGTTTTTTTCTTATAAACTATAATTATACTTTTATAATAAATAGAAGTTATCCAAGAGCATTTGAGAAGTAATCGTGCTTTTTTTTATATCGCAAAAAAATTCTAAATTCAACATACCTCTTAAAAGTGCAATTCATCTCCGGCTTAAAGAAGCCGGAAAATTCTTGCACAAAAATGTTAAACTGTTTTATTAAGTTTAGTTTTAACTAAATTTTAGTATTTTTTTATTTTAACAGTTAAGATTTATCTAAACTAATTTTAAAGACCAAAACAAAGATTTATATACCATTAAAGACCTAATATTTATTTGCAAATTGTGATTTTTGAATGTAGTTTTAATTCAAGGAGGCAAATTATGACTACCTCAAACCCAATACAAATTATTTTAAATGAAAACAAGACAAACTCATCAATGGTAGATATAGATATAATTAAAAGTCCCATGAAATATGAAATTTTGGAACTATTGAGACATGGGGAGATGAATTTTGAGGAGATTGTTGAAAACACTTCAAAATCAAAGGCAAGCATTTCCATGCATTTAAGAGATTTGAGAAAAGAGGGCATTGTGAACTACAAGGCAGACCACACAGACAACAGAAAAAAGATTTTCTATTTAAATGCAGACTTTCTAGGATCAATTGATTCAAATAAAACCAAAACCCTGAAAAAAGACCAAACCAAATTACTGATCGATGAATTTATCGAAAAGGGAGAAGTGGAATATGTAATTCTTCTCACCCACACATTCAAATCAATATTGCTGGAATTTGGAATGGACATTTCACCGGTGCTTCAAAAAATCGGCAACCACATCGGAGAATACATATTCAGCCAGCTGAAAGACGATGATTTAGATATTTTCACAAAAAACATTTCCATGTACTGGCTTAAAAACAATCTGGGAGAGTTGTCATTTAATATTGGCAACAATATTGAAATAACCTGCACAGATTGTTTTGAATCAAAGGAATCCGCAATAATCGGAAAGCCAAATTGCTATCTTGAAAAGGGAATGCTTGAAAAGCTTTTCAACATGTATTTCCACTTTGACCTAAACATTGAAGAGATAATGTGCTACTCCATGGGAGATGGAAAATGTGTTTATCAACTTCAACCTTAATAGTTTAGTTAAATCTTAACTATTAGGATTTTAATCCTCTTTTTATACGCTTTAAATTAAAATAAAGCACTATAAGACTTTTTGTAGTCTTATAGAAATAAAAATAGGTGTTGACGTTGAAATTTAAGAGCTTAATTATATTCTTGATCTTAACTTTAATTACAGTTTCAGCAGTTTCAGCCGAAAACGAAACCGTTAAAAACACACACAATACTGACATTAACGATACAAAGTATATTAACCCAAATGACTACTACCATAATGAAAACGGCAAATGGATACCATATACATCAGATACATGGAGTTTCAACAACGTTACAATGAGCAATGGCTACAATGCCTATTCAATTCATGATAGCGGATATATCGAAACAAACGATTCGAAAACACATCCATCATTTTGGAACGATACATTCTATGTTGTTGATGCAAACGACACCGAGACGGTTGTTGGACATTGGTACTACACCAAAAGCGAACCCATAGGAGAATACTTGAAAATCCTATTCTACACTCATTATGATGATCTGCTTCATATAAACAAAAATTCACCAGATATACCAAGTTCCATATTCGTCCAATGTTACGTATGGGACTTCTACGAAAACGGCGGAAATACCGACAAGTTGTTCTACGACTACAACAAAGAAGCAGTGAACAGATACAATTCAGGATTTAGAGTCAACAATACAGGAAATATACAATGGCTGAATGAAACCGCATATAGAATATTTGATTTCATGGCTTTTGAAAATCTAAATCGTACCCATAATGACTTGTGGGGCTTGAAAGTTCAATTATTCAATATAACAAGTAACAATGAAACAAATTCTACAGGAACTGCAACGGTTAACGAAACAGGACTAATCGAAAATAACACGACCGCCAGCAATACTGCCTCAACAGGCAAGGATAATCCCACAGACGGCAAAACCACTAACAAAAAAAATAGCAACAATCCAACAAATCATAGTAATTCAATTGAAGATGAAAAAGTGGATTTTGACAAGAAAACAGGAAATCCTGTAGATGTATTGGTAATCATAATATGCTTAATTATATTGATATTATTGATTTATTCAGCTGAAAAACGATCAAAATAGTTCAATGTGACTATACGTCACACCTTTTTTTAATTTTTAAAAGTTATCATAATCATATAGGAAGATTATTGGTATTTTGACCGAAAGTAAAAATCAAAATCCCCCTAGAAAAATTAAAACAGTTCATTAAATCTAAAAGAATTGAAACTGTGACAAATTGTCACACTTTAAAAAAAAAAACATGGAACGAGAGCAAAATTGAAAAACGGATTTTTCAACAATTTATTTTTTAAATGCATTTACAGCAGGTGGAGTCAACAAATCATTTTCAATCATCTGATTGACTTCATCCATTGTAAACCAACCGTAATCATCATGTTCCCTGCTTATATTTACTTCATCGCTTTCACAAGTTACTTTCATAATAAGTTGGATTGATTTTACCTCTTCAGAGGTTTTGCATGCAGTATAATCATTTCTAACTACATTATATAATGAAACAATATCTATATCCAAACCTGTTTCTTCCAGGTATTCTCTTTTTAGAGCTTCATCGAAAAACTCACATTTCTTAACCTTTCCACCGGGAATTTCCCATCTTCCTGCATCATGGGCAGATTTGGATCTGATTTTCAAAAGCAATATTTTATCGTTGAATTCACAGATTCCCCTGACAGTAAGGCCCCACATGGTAGACATCTTAAAACTTCCTAAAAAAAATAAGTAAGGGATTGAATCCCTATTTCATCGCTTTTTCAACAGCTACTGCAACAGCTACACTTGCACCGACCATTGGGTTGTTACCCATACCGATTAGTCCCATCATTTCCACGTGAGCCGGTACGGATGATGATCCTGCAAATTGAGCATCGGAGTGCATTCTTCCAAGTGTATCGGTCATACCGTAGGATGCAGGCCCTGCAGCCATGTTATCCGGGTGAAGTGTTCTTCCTGTTCCTCCACCTGAAGCGACAGAGAAGTATTTTTTGCCTTGCAAGATGCATTCTTTCTTGTATGTTCCTGCAACTGGATGTTGGAAACGTGTAGGGTTTGTTGAGTTACCTGTGATGGATACATCAACTCCTTCCAAGTGCATGATTGCTACACCTTCACGCACATCATCTGCACCGTAGCATCTTACCTTTGCCCTTTCACCATCTGAATATGCTTTTTCTTTAACTATTTTAACTTCTCCTGTGAAGTAATCGAATTCGGTTTCCACATGAGTGAATCCGTTTATTCTTGAAATGATTAATGCAGCATCCTTTCCAAGACCGTTTAAGATTACTCTTAATGGTTTTTCACGAACTTCATTAGCGGAGTTTGCAATACCTATTGCTCCTTCTGCAGCTGCGAAACTTTCGTGACCTGCTAAAAATGCAAAGCATTCACTTTCGTCGCTTAAAAGCATTGATGCCAAATTACCGTGACCGAGACCTACTTGCCTGTCATCGGCTACACTTCCTGGAATGCAGAATGCCTGAAGACCTTCACCTATTGCCTTTGCAGCATCAGATGCCTTTACACAGCCCTGTTTTACTGCAATTGCAGCACCTAATGTATATGCCCAGCATGCGTTTTCAAAACAAATCGGTTGAACGCCCTTGACGATTTCATATGGGTCGAAGCCTTTGTCAAGACAAATCTGTTTTGCTTCTTCAAGGTCTTTGATTCCGTATTTCTCCAATACTGGAGTGATTTGTCCGATTCTTCTTTCATAACTTTCAAATAAACTCATCTTATTCACTCCTTGGATCTATTTTTTTGACTGCATCATCGAATCTGCCGTATTGTCCGGTTGCATCTTCAATTGCTTTTAACGGATCCATTCCGGATTTGATATTGTCAAGCATTACACCTAGATTGATGTATTTGTAACCTATGATTTCATCATCCTCATCAAGTCCAATTTCAGTAATGTATCCTTCGGTTAATTCAAGGTATCTTGGACCTTTTGCTTTTGTTGAATAAATTGTTCCTACTTGGCTTCTGTGGCCTTTACCCAAGTCTTCAAGTCCAGCACCAATTTGAAGACCTCCTTCAGAGAATGCTGATTGGGTTCTTCCATACACAATTTGTAAGAATAATTCACGCATTGCAGTGTTGATTGCATCGCATACGAGGTCGGTATTCAATGCCTCAAGAATGGTTTTTCCAACAAGTATCTCTCCAGCCATTGCTGCGGAGTGTGTCATACCGGAGCAACCTAATGTTTCCACCAATGCCTCTTCAATGATTCCATCTTTAACGTTTAAAGTTAATTTACAGCATCCTTGCTGTGGTGCACACCAGCCGATTCCATGAGTAAAACCGGAAATGTCACTGACTTCTTTTGCTTTTACCCATTTTCCTTCTTCAGGTATTGGAGCAGGATCATGATTTGCACCTTTGCGGACTGCACACATGTTTTCGATTTCAGTTGAATATATCATCTTCTTTCTCCAAAATTTTTTTACTATTTTAATATATTTGTTTTTTAATTAATGTATTTTATGAAAAAATAAAATCTTCAATACGTAAAAAATAAATTACTTTAAACTAATTGTTTAAGTAATATGAAAAGCATATTTTTAATTGGTGATTATGTATGGATTTCATAATTGTTTTAGCAAAAATTACACCTAAAAAAGGTTGTAGAGATACTATTGTTGAAATTTCAAAGGAGTTAATTGAAACCACATTGACTGAAGAAGGCAATATCGACTATCAGCTATTGCAGTCAACAGAAGATGACTCATTGACTTTTGTTGAAAAATGGGAATCTCCAGAAGCCTTGCAAAAACATATGGCTTCACCACACTTCCAGAGCTTTGGTGGGGAAAGTGCGGATTTTGTTGAAAATATGGAAATTCAAGTTTTAAGTGCCGATGAGATAAAATTATGATTTAGTGTAGATGACTAAATTCATATTTTCTTTTTTTATTTTTTTCTTTCATTATTTTAAAAGTACCATTATTTTAAACGAATGTTTTTCTAAAAGTTATGGAATTATAATATCTATTTTTGATTAAATGACAATCTAAAAACTTATTAAAAAATAAGACTAAACTAAGATTATGAAGATTTTCATTAACATTGATAATAACAATCAAAAATCCGTTGAAATCAAAGAAATACTGATTAAATTAACAGAAAAATTCAATTTTAAAATTGTTGAGGATATTGAATCCTGCGACATCATCTTTTCAATTGGAGGTGATGGAACATTTCTGAAAACTTCCAGATTATCATCTCAAAAGCCAATCATTGGAATTAATACAGGAACATTGGGTTATTTGACTGAAATCAATCCGGAAAACATTGAAAAAGCATTGATTGACATTGAAAATGGCGATTACTACATTGAAGAGAGAATGATGATTGAGGGAGAAATAATAAAACCAAATGGAGATGTCATTGAAATACCTGAATCATTGAATGAAATCGCCATATCCAAGAACACCTTTGGAGTTGTGAGGTTTGATGCAATCGTTAATGAAAAGCTGATAAACTCATATACCGCTGATGGAATTCTGATATGCACACCAACAGGCTCAACCGCATATAACCTGTCATGCGGCGGACCGATAGTTGATCCAACAGCAGAGATAATCACATTAACACCAATAGCTCCACATACAGTAATAAACAGAAGCCTAATACTATCTGATGATTCAATGGTTAAAATTAAAATAACAGAATTGCGTGAAAACACATCATCATATGTATTGTATGACGGAAAGCCAATTGAAGTGTTCAGCGATGACATTATTCAGATTAGAAAATCAGACAAGATAACAAGAATAATAAAGCTTGATGAGAGAAGCTTCATCGATACAATTCGCGAAAACATCAGTTGACTGTAATGCAGTCATTCGGACAAATAGAAACGCAAACCCTGCAGCTTTTGCACACCTGCGCATCACGAACTGAGCTTACACCATCAACCAGCATCAAGACGTTGTTCGGACATGCAATTGAGCATTTTTCACAGCCGTCACAGTCATCTGCATTAATGTCAATGTGGCATTCCTCGACAACTTCCTTCTCTTCCTTTTTACCTCTTTTGAAAAATGAACCTAAACCCATAGTAACTACACTCGAATTTTATATAATACATTATATTTTACAAATTATATAATCCTAATCATGATTGAGCAATTCCCTGATTTTCCAAACAGATTTCTTGTTCATCCTGGATATTGCCCTTTGGGTGGATATTCCTGCAGGACATGAGTCCTCACATGCAAGGGACTTGACGCAATGATTATAAAACCCATTCTTATAACTTCTTTTAATTTCTTTAACATGAGATGAATCCTTTTCCTGGTTAATCAGTTTTGATGCTGAAACTGGAATGTGTGCTCCCACAAAGTCTCCCAAATCATAATTTGGACATACTTCACAGCAACATCCACACATTAAACATAATGACATCTCATATTCAAAATCCAAATCATCCTGAATTTCAGCATCGCTTTCAAGCCATAGCTTGGAACTTTTCATTGAATCATATAAAATGGACCTGTCCACTTTCAAATCTTTAATCAATGGGAACTTGGATAACGGCTCTATTGTTATGACATCATACTCCTTGACAACCTGCTCCTCTTTAAGGAATGTCTGACAAGCCAGCTTCGGCTCCCCATTGATTATCATTGCACATGCGCCACATATTCCCTGAAGACAGCTGCATGAATACTCAACGGGATTTCCCAATTTTTCAAGCAAAGAAGTGACTGTGATGTTTAAATCGCCGTCGTATTGAAATTCCTGATAATCCTTTCCAACTTTAATTCTCACTTTCATAAAATCACTCAAAAAATACGTTAATTTTACCATCATATGTTACATTGGATGGTTTTTCAAATTCCGGACTGCTTTGAGGATAATCGGTTCTTTGATGTGCTCCCCTACTTTCCTTTCGCTCAAGTGCTGACATTATGCATGCCTTTGCAAGAATGATCATCGGAGTTTCTTCCATGCTTATCAATTCATTCAAACCTTGGGTTAGGTTTTCCTCATCACGGTATATGCTCATTGTACTGTTCATGATTTCTGCCAATCTGTTATCGTTTTGAGTTGGAAGGGTTGTTTTCTCTTGGATGATTTCACCTGCCGGCTTTTCAAGCATTGCATTTTCAGCTGCAACCCATCCTCCATGAATGGCTCCCAAAAGAGAATTCCCACCTAGTCTGTTGGCCCCATGATACTGGCTGGAACATTCTCCTGCAGCATACAATCCCTTAATGTTTGTCCTGTGATTTGAATCAGTCTTAATTCCACCCATGAAATAATGTACACCTGGAAAGATAGGAATTGGCTCATCAATTGGATTTAAATTCAAGTATCTAGTGCATACATCATAGACTTCATCCAACTTAACCTTAATTGTATCCTCATCCAAATGGGTGATGTCCAGATAGACTTCCTTTTTGCCACCTTCAGACGCCTTGTAGATGCTTCTTGAAACGACATCCCGTGGCATCAGTTCCGCCAATTCAGGATACCATTCCTGCATGAAATGCCATTTTTCATCATCTCTTAGGACATACAGCTTACCCCCTTCACCACGTGCCGCCTCGGTTATGAGCATTCTCTTGTTTGGAGTCATGACTGTTGTGGGATGGTACTGTATCATTTCCAGATTTGCCAATTGGACCCCTTGAGTAAATAGTCTTGCAGTGGCATAACCGTCGTTCTGTGTTGACCCGACAGTTTTTCCAAACAGTGAATTCAATCCTCCGGTTGCCATGATAACAGCGTCACCTATGAACGATTTTACCTCCCCGGTATTCTCATTTACGCAGACCACACCTGCACATTCCCTCTTGTCAGTGAATATCAATGAGGCAAATCTCCATCCGACATGTCTGGTGACACTTCCTTCGACTTCCCTTTTTCTGCATTGGTTGATGAGTGCAGTCACAATTTGTTTGCCTGTTCTTGCACCTGCATATGCTGTCCTTTGTTTTTTCTGACCTCCAAAATATCTCAAGTCAATGTTTCCATTTTCATCCCTTGTAAAGCTTGTTCCAATTTCGGCCAGCCATTCGACAATTTTAGGGGCATCATCGGTCAACCTTGAAACCGCTTCCATATCATTGATTTCACAGCCTCCACGGATAGTGTCTTCAAAGTGCTGTTCAATGGAATCGTCTTGTCCTTTGGTGTCCATTGCGGCATTGATGCCGCCCATAGCCATGACAGATTGAGAACGTTCAGAGTAGTCCGGAGATATTAATTCAATATGGGCATTGTCTGATGCCTTTATTGCGGCAGTCAGTCCAGCCATTCCCGCACCAACAACAATTATATTATTCATAAAATGCCTCCTAGATTATATGCGATTTCAGCCAATATCAATATTATCAAGATTATCACTAAGACATAGTTGTTTTTATGCTTGAAATTTGCATATTCATCTTTTCCATCCAAGAATCCGAATGACATCATGAATTTTGGAATTGACACCCTTAAATGCAATATCAATGAAATAAACAGTAAATTATCAACTACAAAATGGAAAATCCTCATCCATGAATCATAACCATAGTTCAATGGTGCAAACATATAGCTTAGGATATGCAGACTGACAAAAACAACTATTAAAATTCCTGTAACGAGCTGTTGTGTCGTATCCTTAATCAAACCTGAATATCTGTTGCCTTTTTTGGACTTATCCTTGAAATAGAGATATAAACTAATGAAAATATGTGCAACAATCGGATAAAATATCCTTCTGCCGGTTATTTGAAAGCTTGGAGAATAGCCAATGACTCCAAACAGGTGCAAAACGGAAAGAATTGCATGATTCAAAAGTAATACTATTATAATTATTACCATTAAAGCGTTTATTTTTCTAAGGGAAATCATCTTATCACTTTTTAATTCTTGAAACTGATGATATCAATGCGCAGATAGTTATGAATACTGCCAAAGCAGTATTGATTGACTCAACATGGATTAATAAAGCAACAATAGGGTATGCATAAAACATCAATGCTACAATATGCCCCCATCTTTCATAATAAAAGTCATTGCTAGGAGAAGTTATGAAAAACTCAATCAATTTCAATATTATCACAAATATGAACCAGAAAGGTATCAAATCAATCAAGATTACTGCAACTGTTGAAAAAACAATAAATATAAAATCACAAATCACATCCAATTTAGCGCCATAATATGTATCTAAATTGTATTTTTTAGCCAATTTGCCATCAAAATAATCAGATAATGCAGTTAAAATAAAAATAAATAATAAATAACCTATATTATAATCAATTAATGTGAAATATATGAATAAAACTCCAAAGAGTATTCTAAGTGAAGTTAAAATATTAATATAAAACTTTTGCAACAGTACACACCAATTAATATATAATATCATTAGGTTATTAAAGTTTTTTCACTGATATGAATTTTATAGATAATTATTATAAAATTCAGCGATTTTATCAAAAGGAATCACATCTGTCTTGTAGTACAAGTCAGTGTGAACCGCATCTGGAATAATCATTAGTTCCTTGTTGTCACCTGTCAATTTGGCAAATTCATCCTCTGAGAAATATCTTGAATGAGCCTTTTCACCATGAATCATCAATATCGGAGTTCTGATTTCATCTGAATATGCAATGATTGGCTGTGAAATAAAGGACATGCATCCTGTAACGTTCCATCCATCAGTGGAACCGACAGATCTTGGATGAAAACCTAATGGTTCAATGTAGTAGTCATGATAGTCTTTTACAAATTGAGGCATGTCGTCGGTTACTTCTTTTACAACTCCACCGGCTCTTGCATACTCTCCTGTCCTATAATCTTCAGTTCTTTGGTTGTTCAATGCAACTTTCATTTCATATCTTGCATCAGCATTGTCATCGGCATCATAATATCCTTTAGCATTGATACGGGTCATGTTATACATGGTTGAGGTAACTGTTGCCTTGATACGTGTATCCAAAGATGCCGCATTGAGTGCCATTCCACCCCATCCGCAGATTCCACAGATTCCTATCCTTTCCGGGTCAACTTCATCATTTGTTGCAAGAAAGTCAACTGCAGCCTGAAAATCTTCTGTGTTGATGTCAGGTGATGCCATTGCTCTAGGCTGACCTCCACTTTCACCGGTAAATGACGGATCAAAAGCTATTGTTAAAAATCCGTATTCAGCTAAAGTTTGTGCATATAATCCTGAAACCTGTTCCTTTACAGCACCAAATGGTCCTGAAAATGCAATTCCCGGTAATTTGCCTTCTGCATCTAATGGTTTATATAGGTCTGCTGCTAGTGTAATTCCATATCTGTTGTGGAAAGTTACTTTTTCATGGTGTACTTTGTCTGATTTTGGAAATACTTTATCCCATTCATCGGTTAAAACTAGTTTTTCTGTTTCCATAATTATCACTAATATAATTTATGGAAAATATACTATATAAATGTTGCATTATACAACAAAAAAGTAAAAAAAAGATTAGGTTTTTTAGAATTTTAAACCTAATTCATAAGCTTCTTTCAATTTGTCTTCTTGCTCTTCTGCAACGATACCCGCAGGACCTGCTGAACCGGCATCCACATGACCGATTACGTCATATCCCATAAAAGTGAATGGGGAGAATTTGGTCAATTCAATGTATTGTTCATAGGTTCCTTCAGGCTGGTTTTCAGTGAAAATCAATGCAGCTTTACCAGATAGGCTTTTGTCAGGGTTTTGACCGATTGCATAGAATCTGTCAATGATTAATTTACCTTGAGCAGTCATCTGACCATAGTAGATTGGTGTTGCAAATATTACACCGTCAGCAGCAACCAATTCGTCAATTATTTTGTTACCGTCATCCGCCCTTATACATTCAGGGTTTTCAGCGCAGTGCATGCATGCCTTACATGGTGCAATGTCACATCTTTCAAGGTAGTATTTTACTACTTCTCCGCCGTTTTCTTCAATACCCTTAATCATTTCATCCATTAATACATCACAATTTCCACCTACGCGTGGACTTGCTTGAAGTGCTATAATTTTCATTCTTTCACTACTCTCCAATATTTTTGGTAATTAATAATATATAGGTTAACTATTAAATAGATTATTGTAAAATTATTTAAAAAATTGGTGTTTTAATTGGTTAAAGTATCCGTAATCATTCCAGTATATAACAATGAGAAATATTTGAGTGAGGCATTGGACAGTGTAATTTCACAAACTTTAACCGATATTGAAATAATTTGCATCAATGACGGGTCAACCGACAGTTGTCCGGAAATATTGAATGACTATTCAAATAAGGACTCCCGTTTCATAGTTATCAATCAGGAAAATCAGGGTTCAGCAATAAGCAGGAACACTGCATTGGATATTGCCACAGGAGAATATATTGCATTTTTGGATGCTGATGACAGATACATTGATAAAAAGAGCCTGGAGCTGATGTATGAGGCCGGCATCAAGAATGATGCAAATTTAGTTTCCGGAAATCTTAAGTTTCTAACACAAAAACGCGAACTGATTGACAACCCCCATTACGGCAAAGGAACATTCTACTATTTCAAGAGTGACTGTGAAATAAGTCCCGACGATTATGGGATACCATTCTATTTTTATAAAAATCTGTTTGAATTCGATTTAATTAGAGACATCCGCTTTCCCAATCTCTTGAGAGGTCAAGATCCTGTATTTTTATCGGAAGTTCTTGGAAAAACTGATAGGATTTATGGAGTTAATGTTGATTTTTATGGATATATGGTTCCTACAACATTTTCAAAACTGGACACCTACACAAAAAAATATCATTATATCCTCCAATATAAGCAATGCTACACCATTCTTAATGAATCCCATCTTAAAAAGACCCGTGATAAGTATATGCATAACTTAATGATGTATCTTGAAAATAATATTGACAGCGAGGTCTATGATATTGTAGGCGAAGTGTTTGAAGACGATTTGAGTTATTTTAAAAATTATGAAAGAGAATATCTTACATTTAAATCATCGAATATTTTAAACAAGATACTTGAAAAAAACACTAACGATTATTTTTTAAAGGCTAAAAATGAACTAAATGATTATGACTTGAATTTAAATGAATTGGAAATGTTAAATAAATCAGATAATATTTCCGATTATAAAATAAAATTTTTTACATCAAAAATTGAATCAGCAAAAAGGCAATATGAAACATTGCTTAAAGAAAACAACGATTTGAAAAACGACTTGAAAAAACAGGAAAAATTGAATTCTGAAATCGTGAATTCAAAATCATGGAAGATGATGAATAAAATCAGAAAGTTGAGAGGCTAGACATATGGTTAAAATATCAGTTATAATACCAGTTTATAATGTTGAGGAATATCTCAGTGAGTGTTTGGACCATATTGTCAGCCAAACTTTCAAAGACATTGAAATAATCTGCATTGATGACGGGTCAACCGACAGGTCCAATGAAATTCTAAAAAAGTATTCAGAAAATGACAATAGAATTAAAATCATCTCACAGGAAAACATTGGGCTTGCAGCTACCAGGAACAAGGGTATTGAACTTGCAATGGGAGACTACATTTACTTCATGGACGGTGATGATTATCTTGATTTGTCTGCACTTGATAAATTATATGCATTAAGCAAAAAGCATGATCCCGACTTTATCATGTTTAAATTAAGGAATTTCAATGATAAAACAAAAGAAAATATTGATGATGATTACTATAACATGCCCCATTTGAAAAAAAAGGTTGGCGACAACTTATTTAATTACAATGATGTTGAAGACATTGCCTTAAAACTGGCCGTCAATGTCCCTGGAAACTTCTATAAAAGGGAATTCATTTCAGATTTGAGGTTTCCCGAAGGATTACTTTTTGAAGACAATGTATTTTTCACACATGCACTATTTAAAGCTCAAAAAATACTATTTTTAGATGAATTCCTATATAATCGTAGAGTTAGAGACAATTCCCTTTCAAAATCCATATCCCTTGATACAATTGAGATAACCAATATTTTACTTGATTTATGCAATCAATATAATCATCCAAGACATAAGGGTGAGTTATACTATAGAATATTCAAAAATATCTATAAGATATATGAAAATGCTCCTGAAAACGTTAAAGAGAGTTTGTTTTATCAAATCAAAAACAAATACCAAATGTATACTGAAAAATGGATGAGTGACGATTATTTCAAAGATGACTTAAATCCTCGCTATAAGAATATATATGAAAGTGCATTATTGGCGGATAATCATAGGGAATTCAAGCTAAGAGTCGAATTATTTGATTTAGAGGATAAAATATTTAAATTAAATCGACAAAACAAGAAATATAAAAGCAAAATCAACAATCTTAAAAAAGAAAATGAAAGAATCAAATCCACTAAAGGATATAAATTAATGGAAAAATTGTGAAAAAATGAAATTGTCCAAATCAAAGATCAACACTTATATGAAATGCCCATTGGAGTTCAAGTTCCAGTACATTGATGAAATTGAAGCCGAACCGAACAAGTACATGGCCTTGGGAAGTGACGTTCACCTGATAGCTGAGAAGTTTGCGGAGAAATTCGGTGATAATCTTGACGGTGTCGACATTGACAATGAACTGCTTAAAATAGCTCATGAGCTTGATATGGGCTATGACCTGTCAAATCATATTGAAAACCTTGGTGAATTCTTCAGGGAAGTCTTTGTGGACAATGACTACAAGCTCTACAGTCAGGAAGAGTATCTGCTTGATGAGGAGCATCGGTTTTCAGGAATCTGTGACATCATTCTTGAGGATGAAAACGGGAATTTAATTGTTATTGATTACAAGACTGGCAATTCCAGCTCTTTTTCCAAATACAGAAGGGAATTGTGTTATTATAAGCTGCTTGTTGAAAATGTCTATGATAAAAACGTTTCAACTGTTGGTGTTTTTTTCACTAAAAACGGACGTTTGAGACTGCTTGACGTTGAAGATGAGGAAAACAAGCGTAAGTTCTTGCATTCCCGTGAAATTGATGAAGCCATCGACACTTTTTATTTTGTTAGAAGCGAAGTCAATAAGGGCAATTTTTATGCAAAACCTCAGTTTTTATGCAAGTTCTGCACTTACAAGGATATTTGTGACTATTACTATTAAAAAATTTAGGCATACCTAAATTTATTTAAAATTAAAAAAAATAATGAAGTTTATGAGGAGGCTTCCTCAACTTCATCAAAGTCTACTTTTTCACCTAATATTCTAAGACCAACGAACATTACAATTACACCAACAACGAGGGAAATGTACCATGGTACTCCTAATCCTGCTGGGATGTATCCAATAAAGATTGCAACGAGTGCAACAAATATTGCATAGTAGATTTGTGTTTGAACGTGGTCAATGTGGTTACAACTGGTACCCATAGATGAAAGAATTGTTGTATCTGAAATTGGAGAACAGTGATCTCCGAAAATTGCACCGGTCAGTACTCCACTTGTACATACGATAGTGAAGTTCATGTCACCAGTACTTACAGCCCAACCTAATGGAATTGCAAGAGGCATTAAGATACTCATGGTACCGTATGCAGTACCTGTTGCAAATGAAATTAAAGCACCTAAAATAAAGATTAAAGCAGGTACAATAAATGCTGGGATTGTGTTACTTAAAACACCTACAAGGTAATCAGCAGTTCCGACTTCTCCGATAACTCCACCTAAGGACCATGCAAGAAGCAAGATAACACCGGTAATAACGATGGTTTTCATTCCTCCAATCCATTCGGAAATTGCTTCTTCGATTGTGAGGATTTGTTCACCAACAGCCATTACGATTGCAACGATGGAAGCTAAAAGTGCGGCTTGGAAAAGAGCTACAGATGCATCAGATGCAGCAAGTGCTTCAAAGATACCATTGAATGATAAAGGAGCTGTGTGCATTAAAGTGATTAATGCTTGGTCTTCTCCACCTAAAATGGTAGTGTATCCGCTCCAGTAGAATGCGATTAATGCTCCAATGATTAATGTTAAAATTGGAATGATTGCATTCCATATGGATAATTTGATTCCTTCAACAGGTTTGACTTCATCAAAACCAGGTGCTTCAGGAACAATGACTTCTTCGCCTTCTTTTCTTTTACGTGCAGCTTGTTCTGCTTTTTTCATTGGACCAAATTCGTATAATGTTATTGCTGAAATTACAATGAAAAGCAAGATAAAAATGTTATAGAATCTGTATGGAATAGTCTGTAAGAATATTCCGAATCCAGTTGCGTTAGTTACTCCGACAGATTGGAAACCAGCAGCAATTAAACTAATTTCTAAACCAATCCAGGTTGAGATAATTGCGATACCAGCTACAGGAGCAGCAGTTGCGTCTACTACAAATGCTAATTTTTCTCTAGATACTTTAAGTTTGTCCATTACAGGTCTCATGATAGGACCTACAATTAAGGAGTTTGCGTAATCGTCAAAGAATACACATAATCCTAAAATCCAAGTAAATAATTGAGCTTTTCTAGGAGTGTTTGCTCTTTTTGCAAATGAATCTGCAAGAGCTTTTGCCCCACCCATTTTTGTAATTAATTGGATAACTCCTCCAATAAGTAAACATTGAAGAATAATACCTGCATTCCAAGGATCTGCCATACATGAGATGACTTGTGAACCTAAGTTCAAGAATGCATTGATTATTGTTGAGATGATGTTTAAATCATTACTGCACAACATGAATTCTCCAACGAATACACCAATGAACAAGGACAATACTGTTTCTTTTGTTATGAATGCTAAGATAATAGCAACAAGTGGCGGTAATAATGTTAAGATACCGAATCTAACAGCATTATCTCCATCAGCTGGTGCTTGGGAAATTATCAATGACAATACAAAAAGTAGGATAATAGATACAGCTGTTATTAAACCTAATTTCATATTATGATTCATTTATTATCACACCATTTTCCTATACATCTATTAAAATAATTAATTATTTTAAATAAATAAGCTAATTTTACATTAACTTAATTATGTACACTTTAATATTGGTAATAATAATATAAAAATATTATTTTTAGGATTAAAGGATAATAAAAATTTTATTTCAAAAAAATTATTCAAAAATAGAAAAAATAATAAAATTAATGTTAATTATTTAAACAATCTTTATTAATTTCATCTATTATTTTAACAATACACTCATCATCGCCAAATTGTTTTAAATAATCTAAACAAATTTCTATAGGAGATGAATTTTCATGCAAATAGAAGTAATCTTCAAAATCAGTATAGTCGACAACATCCATTCGATATTTCTCCCAAAAGTGAAGCGGATGACTCATCATGAATTGATAGCCACCATCAGTGATTGACCCATCCTTGAAATAATCATTTTTATCTAAAAACTCCTTTAGATATCTCCAGGAAACGTTATAAGTGTTTTCAATTGTAAAAATGGAATATTCCAATTCAATTTTCTCATCGATTAATTTTAAAAATTTATAGGCAATGAAACGAATGTCCTCACCAAACTCATCCCTTTCAGTATTAATAGAGTTTAAAAGATTATCCTGCATTTCTTCGGGATTATAACTTAGGTTGATTCCGCAAAAATGACAGTACCTGTCATGATCATCAATTGGCATGCTGCAATATGGACATGTCTCTTCGTGAGATGTGATTGTAGGCTCTGCATTGTGTTCAAACAAATAGGCCAACCTAATAAGAAGAGATTCGTTTAAAATCATTCCCGCTTCATACTCCTCACGGATTTGCTGCTTGATTTTCAAAGCCCTTTCATGGGTCACATGGGCATCATCAATAAGCGATTCGATGTAAAATGAAAATTCACCTTCCTGGCCAATGACTTCTTCAAGAGTATAGTTTTTAATTGGTAAATTGCTTTCCAAATCAAGCATGATATTCATCAGTTCAACATCATTGTCCTTGAATAATTGGCTAATCTGCTTAAAATAATCATCATCCATTGAATTCCTATAATCCAGACAGTCATACTTTAAGATGTCATGGTTTAATGGAGCGCTGTATGCAATGTGGGATTTATTCAAATCCAGAATATGAATGCTGGCACAAATGCTCAAATCATAAAAATGGGTTGACAGTTCCTCGTTTTCATAGTCAATGTTTGATAAAACATGTTCTCCCGGAATTATAAACTCAATAGCGCTTGCAACAATATTTTCATTGATTTTACATGCAAAACCATACTTAATCAATAATTCCACTATGAATCTAGTCGGTTCCATTATGCTGGGCTTGTTATGCTCCTCCATGGTTTTTCTAATCTCATCTAAAAACAGTTTGTTACCTCTGAATTCAGGCAAAACATATATATTGTTTATAGCTGCAGTAATAAATTCTCTTGAAAAATCATAAGAACAAAATCCAACGACCTTATTATCAAAAACAAGTTCCTTGAAAAGATTACACTCACCATATTTTAAATTGAAACCCTCTTGCCTCATGGATTCATAAATGTAATCATAATTTTCTTGCAATATTTCCAAAACATCAAGAGTATTTTCGCTTAAAAATACTTTTTGAGTGTTGTCATCTTTTTCGATAATATTCATTAGGTATTCCTCAACTAGAACTGCTTAATTTTAATTATCAATATATTAGATAAGATTACTTATAAAGTATTCGGTTAAAAATTTTGTTTTGACTAAAAATAAGATGAATATTTAGTTATTACTAAATTAAAGAAGCCTAATCTATTACCATGAATCATTGAAAAAAAATAATCTTAAAAATAGTTTTAATAAATCAGACAAAAATCATTGAAAAATATTTAAGTTATTTGCCCCTGTTTACATTGGTCTTGTTATAGTCAGTATTGCCGTTGGTCTGTCTGGATATAATCTGTCTTGCAACGCCAAAAATGGTTTTCAAAAGTATAAAACCGTCTTGTGAAACCTGACGAATGAGATAATTCGGCCTTAAATAAAACTTAATGAAAGCATCCTTTTGAAGGCTTCTTAACTCCTTGCTAGTACAGTCAACCGTTTCCAAAACAGGATTTAAAAGAGTATACTTAGACCAATCCTTAATGTTAATTAGATTTTTCTTAAAGGTTTCATTGTAAAAGCGGGTTCCAGGATATGGGGTGGCCAAACTGTACAATGCATAATTTGGATTTAACTTCTTAACAAATTCAATTGTTCTTTTAATACTTTCTTTTGTATCTTCAGGCATGCCTATAACGCAGGAGGCAATAGTTCGAATTCCAACTTTACGGGCAAGCTTGAATGCTTTTTCTGTTTTGGATACTGTAATGTTCTTGTTCATTTTCTCAAGCATCTGCTGGTCAGCACTTTCAACACCAATGAAAATTGTAATGCAGCCGGCATCCTTCATTGTTTGAAGCAGTTCCTCATCCAGGGTGTCCACCCTTGAAGTGCATCCCCACCAGAACTTAAGATTCCTTCTTTTAATCTCAGCACAGAAATCACGTACAAACCTTTTGTTTAAGGTGAATGTGTCATCCATGAAGGCAATTGTGTCAATATTTTGCTCCCTGAGCCTGACTTCAACCTCGTCAACAACATTCATATATGATCTTCTCCTCAACTTATGGCCATGAAGAGCCGCAGATGAACAAAAGGAGCACTGCATAGGACATCCTCGTGTGGTAATGATAGTTGCAACATTTGTTGAAATATTCAAAATCCTATATTTTTCCATTGGAAACAAATGAAATGCAGGGAAAGGCAATTCATCCAAATCCTCAATTACCGGACGGTCAGGGGTTAAAATTAGTTTATCATCTTCATAAAATGCCAGACCTTCAACGTCCTTTAAGTCACCGCCTTTTTCAAGAGTCTCGACAAGGTCCAGAAGAGTGTATTCACCTTCACCACGAACAACAATATCAACACTAGGCTCCTCCAAAACACTTTTAAACTCAAAAGTAGGATGATATCCTCCCAAAACCACAATGGTATCAGGCTTTACCTGCTTTATTTTATCGGCAGAATCCAGCGCAACACCAATTGTTGGTGTGAGTGCACTGATTGATACGATATCAGGATTTCTCTTTAAAATCTCCTCACCTATCTCATCATAGGTCAGTTCAAGTGCTGATGAATCAAGCACATCTACATCATAGCCATTTTGTTCTAGAACGGCTGCCATGTAACCTATTCCCAGAGAAGGTGCTACAACGCCTAAAAATTTATATTTGGAGTTTGTTTGTGGAGGATTTAAAAAGGTAATTTTCATCATATCTACTTCAAAATTGATTTTAATTAATAAAAGTATTAAAGTTTTTTAGGTATATAAAAGTTTTGAATGAATAAGTTTTATGCAAAAAATAAGAATCTCAACAAAAAAATAAAAAAAAATAAAATTAGAAGCAATAATGAAATATTACTTCTTGACTGTGATTTTGTTTGAAATTTTAACTTTTCCGTAACTAGTTTTTATGACATATTTGCCAACCTTAAGTTTCTTAAGTTTAAGTGTAGCTATGCCTTTTTTATTGGTTTTAACCTTATATTTTTTGCCTTTAATTTTAAAGGTAATTTTCTTGCCCTTTAACGGCTTGCCTTTAGTGTTGACCAATTTTGCTTTAAATTTAAGGGTTTTACCTTTTTTGATGGATTTGTTTTTAGCAGTTAAAGTTGATTTAACGGTGATTTTATTTGTAACCGCAAATCCTTTATAGTTAACAGTTACTGTATATTTGCCGATTTTAATATTATTCAGTTTAAGGCTTGCAAATCCATTACCATCAGTTTTTACTGAATATGCTTTTTGATTCAGAACAATGTTCATTGTTTCGCCTGGAACAATATTTCCAAAGTCATCATAAACCTTAACCCTGAAATATTTATCGGCACCGAAATACAGGTTAACATTTGTATTATCAGTTAAGCGAGGCTTGATTTGAATGTTATCCACAATGCTTTCGTTATTTGAAGGATTTGTAATTGTTAATACATAATTGCCGACAGCAAAGTTAATATCTAAAAGTATTTCCCCATTAGTATCACTAGTCTTTTCAATTTGGTTTACCATCAATTTCTTGTTCGCAATTGGATTTCCAAACTGGTCAGTCAGAATGAGTTTATAATTGGAATTCAATGTATAAATCTTGTTTGATGGTAGAATGACATTCAATGATATTTCTAATGTCTTATTATTGAATGAATGATTGTAATTATCGCTTTCATAGTAAGCAGTTATATTATACGCCCCATCAATTAAGCTAAAAGGCACTTCAACCTTTCCATTGACTAGGTTAAATGTTTGAGCATTATTCTGTAATTTAAAATTGACCTTACCGTCCCTTACAGGATTTCCAAATTGATCATATACATTTATAATAATTCTGTTTCCAACAACTTCAATTTCCACTGTTGTATTATAATTGGCCAATACTGTGAATGCCTTAATACATGCAACCTGCGATTTATAAGTATGCAATGCATATGTTTTTGACAGATAGAATAAATCCTGCCAGTTTTCACCATCATAGCTTACATGAGAAATTTCAGGATAATATATAGCCTTGTTTAGTGAAGCAATCTCTGAAATCGGCACTGAAGATAATTTTTCTGAAGTTGTGTTAAACATTATTTCAAAAATATCTCCTTTATATAACGGTACAACATCATCCAAATGGAAGGTATAATATCCTGCACCTGAAATTCCGCTTTTAACTGTTTTTAAAACACCATTCACATAAACGGATAATGTCCAATTGGTTAATTTTTCAAAGTATGTTGAAACACCGGACAGGATTTCATTGTCTGTGGCAGTGAATTTGTTCTTGTACCAAACTGAAGTCCTGTCATCATGCAGGTAATCAGTCTTTCCAGCTATATCATACTGGTAATTCTTATCATATTTTACAGTTTCATTTAAAATAAACGTATATGCGATGCCTTCAACACCAGGTTTTGCAAATGACTCATCATAATATGACACGTAGAAGTAACCATTGTCACCCCAACTTGGACCCCAGCTATTCTTAACTATCCATGCACCATCACCCTTAGCGTAACTGCCGAAATAGAAATTATCCCTAGAATAATTGTCATCCCATCCGACAATTGTGACAGCATGATTTGAAGGATACAATGCCCAAGTGAAATAGTCCTTTCCGTTATTCAAATAGTAACTGTCAAAGTAGATTGATGTTCCAACAGCACCATACTTCATGATTGCAGTTTTTATTGCATCATTGTCAGTGTAGTTATCCCTTTTTAGGAATAAGATATTTTGAATATGCAATATGCTATCCAAAACAGGAGAGAGCACTGACTTGTCATCGAATACATCACTCATCTCGTCTACAGGTCCCAGCCAGCTTGCAAAATAACCGAAAGGCATTGCATCATATCCTCCCTCATTGGTAACCATTTTCCATCCGTAATCTGAGTACAATGCAATTAGGTTTTTCATGTTCTCTTCAGACAGGTCAAATTCCCTGCCGGTTGCCTTTTTAAGGCATGACTCCAATACAGACATTGCAGTGAATGCCCAGCAGTTACCGCTTGACTGCTGATCCTTGACTGAGGTCATGAATCCCTCATCAACCAAATTGTAATAGCTTGGAAACATTGAGATTTCATTATCTTTTATTGTGTAAATTGTATAATTATCACTTCCAATGTTTGTATTCAAATTTTTTGTATCAAAATAATCCTTGTATGCAGGAGCTTTATTGTTTTTATATGTATTTCCTGTTAATGAGGATTGCATAATGTTTAAAATTGAAAATATTGCACCTGCAGATACATCAGCGACATTGTTTTCAAATGCATTGGAAATCATGAATAAACTAGATGAATTGTCAACATATAAACCTCCGCCATTGCGTGCGGAATTGTTGATGAACTGTCCATATGTTGAAAAGAACTTACCATACATATGATAAACTGCCCCACCATCCCATTTGGCTGAATTATTATATGCATTAACATAATTTAATCTCACATCACTGTCCAAAGTGGTAATTGCTCCACCAAAAGTTGCTGAACAGTTAATGAAATCACTGCGTTGAACATTCAAAGGGGATGATTTGATGTATATTGCTCCTCCAGCATCATCAATTGTGTAATCCTTAATGAATTTTGATTTTGAAATTGTTACATTTGCGGTGTATTCACAGGCAATAGCCCCACCGAAATTATAAGCGTAATTGTTAATGAATCGTGAATCGGATACTGTCAAATAGCCGGCACCCATATAAATTGCCCCTCCGTAAACTGCATAATTATCATTGAATGTGCAGTTATTTATTGTAACCTTAGAATTGGCATTTATATCGCTTGTATATATTGCTCCACCATAATTATTTCCATAGCTATCTGCCTTACATCCATATCCATAGCTAAAAATAGAATTTGTGGCATTAATTGTTCCATGATTGGTTATTGACATATCCACTAATGTCACATTGGTCAATGTTAAAAATGAGTTGACGGTAAATCCAATTCCATCATATTTTATTATTGTCTTTTGAGGATTTGACCCTATTATATTGACCCTTTCAATTGTTTTTGAATCATCTAAATTATATTCTCCATCCGCCAGATAGATATTGCAATTGCCTTTTATCCTATCTGCAACCAAGTGTTTGTAGGGATTTTGAATTGATCCGTCACCGTCATCATTATCAAGTGAGGAGTTAAAGTAATAATCGTTATTTGCAGCCAAAACATTGTCATCGATAATTGATATTGTTGCTCGAGCATCGTCAAGCTCAATCAAATCATTAGTTTCATTACCTATCGCATAGCTTGACGGAATAATAAATATTGCCAAAAAAATTGAGATAAGTATTATTTTATGACATTTAATCAATTTCATTCCTCCTAAAATAAAAAAAGAAAAATAGAGATTAAAAACCCCTATTTTTTAACTTTTAAAGTTTTTTTGACAGTGTCTTTACCATAGGTAACAGTGTACTTGTATTTTTTACCAGCTTTAAGTTTTTTAAGTATGCTCTTTTTAATCTTAAAGGTAGCTACACCTTTTTTATTGGTTTTAGCTTTGATTTTTTTACCTTTGATTTTAAGAATTACTTTTTTACCTTTTATTGGTTTTTTACCTGCTTTCAAGGTAACCTTGATTTTAAGCCTTTTAGCTGATTTTTTAACTTTTTTGTTTTTAGCTTTGATAACATTCTTAACTGTCACTTTATACTTTTGGCTAATGCCATTGTAAGCAACTGTTACTGTGTATGCCTTAGGTTTTACTGCTAGATTGAATGTAGCATAACCATTAGCATTGGTTCTTGCAGTCAATGTTTTTCCAGCTATTCTTAAAGTTACTTGTTTACCTGCACCTACGGATCTTCCGTCTTCAGTTACACGGACAGTGTATCCGAAACTGTAATAGACTTTCGCATTGTTTGTTGCAGTGATTCTAACAACAGGACTTGTTGGTTGAACCGGTTTGTCATCAGATTTCTTTTTAGCTTCAGTGTTTCCTGAAGATTTGATGTCTGAATTGATGTTTTGGATACTGTTGTCAGCTGTTGTTCCATTTGCGGACAATCCATTGTTTGTAATGGATGCATTGGTGTCTTTTGCAATAATGGTTGAATTACCATTGGTTATGACATTATTGTTTTTAATGTCAGCACTGCCTTCGCTAACAATTATGCCTGTTGTGTTGTAGTCAACACCACTTTGAGGTGATACAATATCCCCACTATCCTTACCTGTTGCATTGATTTCATTTCCATCAATTACAACATCGGTTTGATGAGTAACAATGCCATATACATGGTTTCCTTTAACATCAATTGTATTTCCGGAAATTAATGTTTTGTTTTCTTCTACATATACACCGTAAACGGTGTCGGATTCGCCTTTGATGTTGTTGTTGGTAAGGTTCACTTCACCGTCATCACCCCAATCGTCAAGATATGCTGAATATGCAACATCATTTGATTTTGCGGAAATGTTATTGTTGTCAACAACCGCTGATGATTTTCCACCCACTTGCAGGCCTGCTGCATAGTGATTATCAGAATTGGATTTAATATCGTTTCCTGAAACTGTCAGATTATCACAGTTGTTAGACACTAAACCATAAGCATATCCATGACCGTTTAACTCAATGTCATTGTTTGTGATTCTGGAATCATCACAATTGTCAAAGTGAACAGCATAAATTGTATCATCAGCACCTGTAACAGCATTGTAATTGACTTTTATCTCATTTTTGTTAAATGATACGTTGTCACTGTTTTCAACATGCACTCCTTGGGAGTAGTAGTCAATTATTGGATATGCTGAATATCCGATTGAAGTAGATGGAATGCTTGCATCAATGACATTATCTTCAAATACAAGATTGTCAGCATACATTGCATTGATAGCATATGTTTTTACATCTCCTTCAGATGTTGCATTATATTTGATGTTGTTGTTGATGATTTTTACATCATCTGCATAATCAACTTCAATAGCATAGCTTTGTTCACCAGCAGGAGCATTGTAGGTAATGTTATTGTTTGAAACTACAACATTGTCTCCACCAATGTAGATTACTGCACCGTCAACTTCTCCAAGGTTATCCAATACAATGTTTACATTGCTCAATTCAATGTCATCAGCATTAAGTTTGAATGAAACGTTGTTGAATTGTGCTCCGTCACCGGTCAATTTGATTGGTTGATCAATTGTGATTAAACCGAGATTGTTGAATTCACCTTTGAATGTGAGCTCATCAAATGGAATGCCTTCTCTTAGGACATTATTTTCATCAAAGAAGTTATAAAATGTTTCAGGAGTTACAACGTTATTAATTCCACTAACTGTAAGAGTTTTATTTAACTCATTATCTTTAAATTGACCAGTAGAATCAATATATTTAGCAGTAATATTGTATTTTCCAGAATCTTTAGTGATGAAAATACTTTGTTTAGCTACACCATTTACCACATCAATTGTTTCAACTAGTTCATCATCAATGTATAATTCAATAACCCCTTTGTTGACAATTGTTCCATCATTACTGTTAACTGAAATAGTAAATTCTACATTATCCCCTTTAGCAGCAGTGACATCTTCCATTACAATAGTTGTGTCAACAGTATTTGCGAATAATACTTCTTCCATACCTTCAACATTTGCTGATATGTATGTGATACCAGTTGCATCTAAATCGTATATAAATTCACCATTTGTCAATACACCATTAATATCTCCTTTATTAGTGGAGATAGTGACCAGTACTGGAACATTTATAGGTGAATCTAATTTAGTGACTGTTTCACCGTCAGTGTATGAATCAATTGCAACAGTTAATTTAACTGTGTTTCCATCCTTGATTTCAGTATCATTGGTTATTGTTAAGATAGCCCAATTGTTTACAGTTGGATTGTAATTTCCATTTCCACCAATGAATGAACTAGGATTATCATTGGTTCCCCACCAGTTTTTATTGGCAGTAATTGAAAGTGAAATTTGTTCTGTTTTATATCCATAAACAGCAATGCCATTTTCATCATTGTTATTGGTAAATACTGATTTTTCAACATTTACTGTGGTAGCTCTTGAATATATTGCTCCACCGTTTGCATCAGCAGTGTTGTTTTCAAATAAAGTGTCAGAAATGGTTAATTTACCTTTTCTTTCATAAT
>Ga0256405_10001560_pt1 | contig 61387 bp, 50 predicted proteins | sample RumenRJG_02DNA_FD_189096 | JGI IMG/M metagenome (GOLD analysis project Ga0256405, IMG submission 189096) | Bovine rumen microbial communities from Lethbridge, Alberta, Canada - RJG_02 | ecosystem: Host-associated > Mammals > Digestive system > Stomach > Rumen | place: Canada: Alberta... | reverse complement strand
CCTGGCGGCCTGTCCGTGACCTGTCGGTGAAGGATATGAGCCGGAACGTCCAGCAGCTGAACCTTGCCCTCGGCCTTAATCTCCTGCAGAAAAACCTGAAAATCTGCATCCGGGGCATCGACCTGCTCCGCAGCGGCTCGGTCTATACCCTGACCATGGGCCCGTCATCCGTTACCCACGCCTGGACGCCGGTCTATGGCCGCTATTTTGTGCTGGACATTTCCTACCGTTTCAACAACTCAGGCGGTCGTGCGATGCCACTGTACAAAATATAGGCTTTTAAATGGCGGGAAAAAGTACTCTTTCATCTCATCCCCAAGTCGCCAAAATGTCGCCAAAAAAAAGAAAATCGGCTCCAGAATGTCTCTGAAGCCGATTTTGGTGCGGTTGGTGAGACTCGAACTCACACGGGCCAACGCCCACTACCCCCTCAAAGTAGCGTGTCTACCATTTCACCACAACCGCAGGAAAGTAGATTTGAGGTCTCCCTCTTTTACTTTGGGATTGCAAAGATACACTGAAATCTCGAAACTCCAAAATTTTTGAAGACTTTTTCTTTCTTCCCGGATTTCTTCGTATTTTTGGGATAGCGGGACTTGTCCCTGCACCGAAGCCTTATGAAACACCTCCTTACCCTTTCGGCGGCCGTCATCCTGAGCCTGACGGCTTCCGCCCAGATCCGTCTTTCCGTCCATGAAACCGCGCCGGACCAGCCGGTCATTCCGCGTGAGATCTACGGCCAGTTCTCCGAGCATCTCGGCAAGTGCATCTATGAAGGCATCTGGGTCGGTCCGGATTCTGACATCCCCAACGTGGACGGCTACCGGGCTGACGTCCTCGAGGCGCTGAAAGCCCTGAAGGTCCCGGTCCTCCGGTGGCCGGGAGGCTGCTTCGCCGACGAGTATCACTGGCGGGACGGCATCGGCCCACGTGAAAACCGCCCGAAGATCTTGAATTCCAACTGGGGCGGCACGCTCGAAGACAATTCCTTCGGCACCCACGAGTTCCTCAACCTGTGCGAGATGATCGGCGCAGAGCCGTATATCTCCGGCAACGTCGGGTCCGGTACGGTCGAGGAACTGGCGAAATGGGTCGAATACATGACTGCCGACAAGGGCTCGATGGCCGATCTGCGTGCGCAAAACGGGCGCAAGGAACCCTGGAAGGTCAAGTACCTGGGCATCGGCAACGAGACCTGGGGCTGCGGCGGGGACATGACGGCGGACTATTATTCGGATGTCTACAAGCGGTACGCCCTCTATGCCCGTGATTTCAGCGGGAACCATCTCTACAAGGTCGCCTGCGGCGCCAGCGGGGACGACTACAACTGGACCAAGGTCCTGATGCAGCGTGCACGGGACAAGATGAACGGCCTGTCCGTCCATTTCTATTCCGTCATCGACTGGAACCGGAAGGGCTCCGCCACGGATTTCACGGCGGATGCGTATTATGACATTCTCGGCAAGACCGTGGAGATCGACGAACTGCTGCGGAACCATACGGCGATCATGGATACCTATGATCCGCAGGGACGGGTCGGCTTGCTGCTGGACGAATGGGGCACCTGGTTCGAGGTCGAACCGGGCACGAACCCCGGCCATCTCTTCCAACAGAACACGATGCGCGACGCCATGGTCGCCGCCCTCAACCTGAACATCTTCAATAAGCATGTGAAGCGTCTGCGGATGGCCAACATCGCCCAGATCGTCAATGTCCTGCAGGCCATGATCCTGACGGACGGGCCGCGGATGCTGCTGACGCCGACCTACCATGTCTTCCGGATGTTCAATGTCCACCAGGGCGCGACCCTCGTCCCGGTCGAATATTCTTCCGGGGAACTGCGGGCCTCTTCCGGCCGGTCCTGTCCGGACTTCAGCGCTTCCGCATCCCGGGATCAGGACGGCATTTTCCACCTGAGCCTTGCCAATCCGGACCTGGAACGGCCGCAGACCGTCGAAATCCGATTCGACGACAAAAAAGCCCGGACCGTCTCAGGAGAAATCCTCCGTGCCGACAAAATCCAGGCTTATAATGCTTTCGGAAAAGAACCCGCCGTCGCTCCGGCTGCTTTCCGCGGCGCCAAGGTGACAAAGGACGGGATTACCGTCGAGTTGCCACCGGCCAGCGTCGTCGTCCTCGCAGTCCGATAAGCCGGGCGATGGCAGGGAGCAAATGGGTAAGTCTCATTTGAGTTGGAAGATGACGGGGAAGATGTAGGTAACCTTGACAGGTTTGCCGCCCATTTCACCGGGTTTCCAGTCCGGAGACATCCTGATGACGCGAAGGGCTTCTTCGTCGAGGAGGGGATTCACGCCGCGCAGAATCTTGGCATCCTTCAGTTTGCCGTCCGTATCAATGGCGAACTGGAGCGTAACGCGGCCTTGGATACCGGCCTCAAAGGCTTCTTTCGGATAGGTCAGTTGGGTGTTGACCCATCTGGAGAATTCGCTGGCGTTTCCGCCGTTGAAGGTCGGCTTGACCTCGACCAGGTTGAACGGAGTAGCGTCGGCGTTGTTGGGAAGCTGGCTCTCCGGGGCCTTCTGCCGGAGTTGTTCCGGGACGTCCAGGGCGGCCTGCGGCACTTCGCCGGAGGCGGGTGCGGCTGCCTCGGTTTCCGCGGGGAGCGGCTCGGCCTGTTCCCGGCTCGGATTGCAGGCGTACACGGCGCCGGCGAGGAAGGGGATCAGGAGCAGCCAGGCCAGTCTGTGGCCTGCAGCGGTAGGGGTTGATAGCATCATGGCAATTCTGTTTTTGAGTTTGGAGTGCTGGAAACCGTTGGCCAGGGAGAAACGCTGCTCTCCCACGGCTTTCCGCACCAGAAGTAATTGGTATTGTGTAGCATCGATGCCTTGGTTAAGAACCGAATCGTCGGCTTCATATTCATGGAGCAACTTGAGTTCGGTCAGGGTAATCCACACCAGCGGGTTGAACCATTGGACGGCCGTGCAGGCGGTAAACAGGAGGATATCCAGGGAATGGTGGTGGCGGATGTGCATCCGTTCATGCAGGAGGATGGCCGGGTTCTCTTTCGCGTCCTTCCGGCTGATGACGATCGTCCGGCCCCAACTGAAAGAGGAAAGGGCCCGGTCGGTCTCGACAATCCGCACGCCGTCTTCCTCGCGGACGGTTCCGCTGCGGATGACCCGGAGTATTCCCGCGAACGAGCGGAGGGTCAGGGCCAGGACGGTCAGGACGCCGAGCCCGTAGAGAACCGTCAGGATCAGGGCGACCGGATGGCCTCCTGCCGCAGCGGTTCCGCCGGCCGGAGCCTCCGTCATGCCGATGATCTGCGGCGCACCGACGGTCCAGAAGGCGGCGCCTGCACGGCGCAGGCGCAGGACCGGCAGCAGGAAACAGGCCAGCGTTCCGCCCAGCAGGATGATGCGGTTGAGGCGGAAGAAGGTCGTCCGCCGCATCACCAGCAGGAAGAAGGCGTAGAAAAGGGCCAGGTACAGGCTGCTGCGCGCGATATAAAGGAGGAACGGGATCATTTCCGGGCGGCTTCAATCTGTGCGATCAGGTCTTTGAGTTCCTGGAGGTCCATGCGCTCGTCTTCGACGAACTGGGAGACCAGGCTGGCGTAGGAATGGTTGTAGTAGCGGTCCACTACCTCGCCGACCGTTTCGGCATGGTACTGCTTTTCGGTGATGGCGACATGGTACCGGAACAGGTTGGCGACGGGCTCCCTTTTCAGGAACCCTTTCTCTTCCAGGAACTTGACGAGGGTCGCGACGGTGTTGTAGTGGGGCTTCGGTTCGGGGATCCGGTCGACCAGCTCGCGGATGAAAAGCGGGCCGTCCGTCCAGAAGATGCGCATCAGCATCTCTTCTTTTTCTGTCAGTCTTTGTTTCATTTTCAGTCAGGTTGTAGGATCACCTGCTGCAAAGATAGACATTATTTTCTAAACTCCTAATATTTTTAGGAGAAATCCGAAAATTTTTAGGTATTTGATTCAGCATATTGAAAATCTGGCCGTTCCGGGTGGAGCGGCCAGGGATTATGTCGGGGGTGAAAAGGCGTCCGGGAAGGTCCGGGGTCAGGCCAGCAGCAGACCGATGCGGTAAGCGGCGAAGGCGCAGAGCCAGGCGACGGCCATCGTATACGCGATGCAGGCGATGGCCCATTTCCAGCTGCCGGTTTCGTTCTTGATGGCGACGAAGGTCGCGATGCACGGGAAATACAGCAGGATGAAGACCATGAACGCCAGGGCGGCCGGCCAGGAAATGACCTGGGTCAGCGCGGCCTGCAGGGCCGTGTCTTCGGACAGGTCTTCGCCTTCGGAAATCTTGGCGCCCTGTGCGTACATGACGCCGAGGGTGCTGACGACCAGTTCCTTGGCGGCGACGCCGGTCAGGAGGCTGACGTCCATCTTCCAGGTAAAGCCCAGCGGGTCGAGGGCCGGGGCGACGGCCTGGCCGAGCCGGCCGATGTAAGACCGGGCCTGCTGCTCCTCATAGTAGAGATTGATCTCTTCTGCGGCAGAGGCCTGCGCTGCGGCGAGGGCCTCCGACGTCTCGGGTGCGGCGGCTTCAACCTGTTCGGTGAGGGCGGCATAGCGTTCCTGCGCGTCGACGAGGCGCTGGCTGCGCGGGAAGTAGCCGAGGAACCAGATGACGACCGAGCAGATCAGGATGGTCGTGGCCATCTTCTGCAGGTACTGGCGGCCTTTCTCCCAGGTATGGCGCCAGATGGCCTTTCCGGTCGGTACCCGGTAGGGCGGGAGTTCCATGACGAACGGGAGATCGTCGTCGCGGACAAAGTGGCGGAAAACCAGGGCGGACAGGATGGCCAGGACGATGCCGAGCAGGTAGATGCCCAGCAGGGCGAGGGCCGCATGTTTCGGGAAGAAGGCACCGGCGATGAGCACGAAGATCGGCAGGCGGCCGGCGCAGGACATGAACGGGATGATCGCGATGGTGACCAGGCGGGATTTCCGGCTCTCGATCGACCGGGTCGCCATGATGGCGGGAACATTGCATCCGAAGCCCATGACCATCGGGATGAAACTCTTGCCGTGCAGGCCGATGCGGTGCATCAGCTTGTCGACGATGAAGGCCGCGCGGGCCATGTATCCGGAGTCTTCCAGCAGCGAGATGAAGAAATACAGGATCAGGATGTTCGGCAGGAAGACCAGCACGCTGCCGACGCCGGCGATGATTCCGTCGACGACCAGGTCCTTCAGCCATCCGTCTTTCATGAACGTGGCGACGAATTCCCCGAATTTCCCGACCAGCCAGTCGATCCATTCCATCGGGTAGTTGCCCAGGGAGAAGGTCGCCTGGAACATGATATACAGCAGCAGGATGAAAATCGGGAACGCGGCCCACTTGTTGGTCACGACGGCGTCGATCTTGTCGGTCAGCGTGCGCCGTGGCCGGTCGGTGACATGTTCCCGGTACGTCTCGGCGAGGGCGCCCTGGATGAAGGCGTATTTGGCGTCGACGATGGCCGACTCGGTCGAGGTCTTCAGCATCTCCTCGATGCGGGCCTGCTCTTCGACACGGGCGGCGATGATGGCGTTCCGGTTCGGCAGGGTTTCGATGACCTTCTCGATGTCCCTGTCGTTTTCCAGGTACTTGATGGCCAGGTAGCGGGTCGAATAGCGGCTGCGCAGGTCTTCGTTTTTCTGCAGCAGGAGCTTGATCCGGTCGATGCTCTTTTCCAGTTCGGTGCCGTGGTTGATGTGGATGTGGCGGGCCAGCTGGGGATCGCTCTGGGTGTAGACCCGGATGACTGTGTCGAACAGTTCCGGGATGCCGCGGCCGTCCCGGCTCACAGTGGGGCAGACCGGCATGCCGAGCAGCCAGCCGAGCTGCTTCGTATCGACGGCGTCGCCCTTGGCTTCGAGTTCATCGTACATGTTCAGGGCCATGACGGTCCTCAGGTTCATGTCGATGACCTGGGTGGTCAGGTAGAGGTTGCGTTCGATGTTGGACGCGTCGACGACATTGACGACGACGTCCGGCATCTTGTCGATCAAGTTCTTGCGGACATAGAGTTCTTCGGGGGAGTAGGCGGACAGGGAATAGGTGCCCGGCAGGTCGACCAGGATGAATTGGTATCCTTTGTATGAAAACTTGCCTTCCTTGGCGTCGACGGTGACGCCGCTGTAGTTGCCGACATGTTCATGGCTGCCCGAGGCAATGTTGAACAGGGAGGTCTTGCCGCAGTTCGGATTGCCGACCAGGGCGACGCGGATGACATGGTGCCGCTCCTCGGCCAGTTCGGCCATCTCCCGGTTGATCAGGGCCTGTTCGTCGGATTCCATCCGTTCAAGGGCATGTTCGACGGCGATGTGCTCCTTCGCTTCTTCTTCGCTGATGACCTCGATCATCCGCGCTTCCTCCCGGCGGAGGGAGAGTTTGTAGCCCAGGATCTCGTACTCGATCGGGTCCTTGAGCGGGGCGTTGAGCACCACCGTGACCTTCTTCCCGGCGATGAATCCCATTTCGATCAGACGTTTGCGGAAACTTCCGTGACCATTGACTTTTGCGATCACGCCCTTTTCCCCGGTCTGTAAATCTGCAAGTTTCATGTTAAGTTTAAATTATTCGAAGGAGTTGACGTCGATCAGGTTGTTCAGCAGGGCGTAGACCGTCAGGCCGGCGACCGTCTTGATGCCAGTCTTCCGGGTGATGTTCTTGCGGTGGGTGATGACGGTATAGATTGAAATGTTGAACTGGTCGGCAATCTCCTTGTTGAGCATGCCCTTGGCGACGCAGACGAGGATTTCCTTTTCGCGGCCGGAGAGTTCTTCGCCTTCGCTCTTCGGGGTCTCCTGCCGGCCCTCCAGGGCCGTCCGCAGTTTGCGGATGATGGTGGTGGGCGCATCGAACAGGCTGATCGACTCGTCATACTGCCGGAGGATTTCATCGTCGGTCAGGGTCGTCTGCAGGGCGACGGCAGCCGCATTGGAATTGTCCGCCAGCCAGCTTCTTCCGTTTTTCCGGTCGGGATAGCTGAAGACGGTCGGATCGATGATGATGACATCCGCTTCCATGTTCCGCAGCCGGGACTCGCTGGCGTGACCGACATCCGGCAGGATGCCGGCGACTTCGAATTCCCCGAGGTCGCCGAAAATGCTTTCTAGCCCCTTCGCCACGACGACGGAAGGGGTGATGAGCAGGACTTTGCGGGTGTCACTTTTCATGGTCTTCGAGACGGTTGACCATCGGGATGAGGATGTCGTCTTCGATGGCGGTGTGTTTCTCCAGGTCCATCTCCAGCAGGTACAGGTTGAAGAGGACCACGCTGATCTGCCGGTCGTCGCACTCCTTCGGCAGATATTTCATGATGATGTTCTTCAGGTCACCGAGTTTTTCTTCCACGTTGGTGTGGTTCTCCTCGTACTGGATGATGGCGAAATCCTTGTTCTCCACATGGTCCAGGATACCGAGGACGTACGGGAAGACGACTTCTTCCTCGTATTGGAAATGCTCGGAGAGTTCTTCTTTGTAGGCGGTGAAGAAGCGCCAGATGACTTTTTTGTGGCGGTCGTCGCACGGGGCGAGCATCCGTTCGATGGAATCGGCCAGTTCGTGGAGGGCGATGTCCATGTAATAGGAATGGCTCTGGTGGAGGTACCCGACGATATCCCGCAGGTCGGCCGTGCGCAGGACATTGCTGGACGGCATGTAGCCGGCAAAGGTGTATACCTTGCAGATCAGCAGGAAGGTCTGGGCGTTGACGCCGCACTTGCGGCAGGCTTCTTCGACTGTTTCGTCTCCGAAACCGAAACGCAGCCCTGTCCGCGTCAGCACGCCGAGCAGGTTGTAGTTGAGGTCCAGCAGGTCGGCCAGCTTCATGTTACCGGTCAGGAGCCTTGCGTCAGGATCGTTCTGGTGCTTTTTCATTTCTTGCAGGAGTTGTTCCATTGCAAAGGTAATAAATTATAGCGGAAAGAGGCCCGACCTTCGCAGGCTGACCTCTTTTCAACAACAATTAAAAGGATAACTCACTAACTTTTTAACTATATGGCCTAAGTTCTGGTGCAAAGGTACGGCGGTTTCCCGTATCCGGCAATCCTTATTTATTGGTATTTTGCCGGTGGCCGGCTACCTACTTCTTCGTCAGGCATACCGCCGGGGGAAGCGTAAGAGAATGGACAGCAGGGCGATGGCCAGCAGGATGAAGGGATAGTACAGGTAGCGGGTGATCGATACGGCGGAGATGCCGGCGAGTCCGGAGGCCATCAGCATCTGGGCCCCGTAGGGGATGATGCCCTGGACGATGCAGGAGAAGGTGTCGAGGATGCTTGCGGTCTTGCGCGGGTCGAGGCCGAACTGCTGCGTGATGTCCTTTGCGATGCTGCCCGTCGTGATGATGGCGATCGTATTGTTGGCCGTGCAGAAATTGGCGATGCCCACAAGGGCGGCGACGGAGAGTTCGGCGCCCCGCTTGCCGCGGATGTTCCGGGTCAGGAGCCGGATGATCCATTCGATGCCGCCGTTGAAGCGGATGACCTCCAGCATGCCGCCGGCCAGCATGGTCACGATGATCAGGTCGCCCATCCCGGCGATGCCGCTTCCGACGGCTTCCAGGAAGCCGGTCCAGCCGATCTCCCCGAGTCCGAAACCGAGGAGGGCGTTGAGGGCGATGCCAATGGTCAGCACCGTCAGGACATTGACGCCGGACAGGGCAAGTACGATGACGGCCAGGTAGGGGACGAGTTTGATCCACTGCATGTCTTCCACGGACGGGATGATGTCCAGGTTCATGCCCAGGACGACATAGATGACGGTCACGACGGCTGCGGCCGGCACGGCGAGCCAGCTGTTCGCCTTGAACTTGTCGGCCATGGAGCAACCCTGGGTGCGGGTGGCGGCGATGGTCGTGTCGGAAATGAAGGAAAGGTTGTCTCCGAAGAAGGCGCCGCCGACGATGAGGGCCGTCACCATCGGGAGGCTCAGGCCCGTCTGTCCCGCGATGCCCGCCGCAATCGGGACGAGGGCGACGATGGTTCCGACGCTGGTGCCGATCGCCATCGAGATGAAGCAGGCGGCCAGGAACAGGCCGGCGAGAATCAGTTTGCCGGGCAGGATCATCAGGGTCAGGTTGACCGTCGCCTCGATGCTGCCGATGGCTTTCGCCGTGCTGGCGAAGGCCCCGGCGAGGACGAAGATCCAGATCATGAGCAGGACATTCTTGTCTCCGGCGCCACGGGAGAAGACGGCGACTTTCCGCTCGACGGATGCGCCCCGGCTGATGAGCAGGGCATAGATGGAGGCCAGCAGGAAGGCGGAGGCGATGGGGACCTTGTAGAAATCCTTCGCGATCAGCGAGGAGACCAGGTACAGGACCAGGAAGACGGCGAGCGGGCTCAGGGCCAGCCAGCCGCGCAGCGGTCGCCGGATTTGCGTGGGGACGCGTGCGGCGAGGGACCGGGCCAGTTCGCCCAGGTAGCGTTTCGGGGTGATGCTCATGTCAGGTTCGTTTCTTCGTCTGCGGCAAAGATAGCGTTTTATCCGGGATTTTCGGTATCTTTGCAGATGATGAAGCACTTGTCACCGATATCCTTGCGGGAAGAAGTGCCGGGCGGCGCTGACGCCCGGATCCTACTGCATGCCTGCTGTGCGCCTTGCAGCGGAGCAATCATTGAGTTCATGCTGCAGCAGGGCCTCCGCCCCGCCGTCTTTTTCAGCAACGCCAACATCTATCCGCTGGAAGAATATGAACTTCGGCGGGACGAGTGCCGCCGCTGGTGCTTGCAGAACGGCCTCGACTTTATCGATGACGACTATGACCATGCCGCCTGGCGTCCCGTCGCCCGGGGACTGGAGCAGGAGCCCGAGCGCGGCCGCCGCTGCCTGCAGTGTTTCCGCTACCGCCTGGAGCGGGCGGCCCGCTATGCCCATGAACACGGATACGACGTCCTGACGACGACCCTGGCTTCCTCCCGCTGGAAGGACCTGGACCAGGTCAATGCCGCCGGCGCCTGGGCCTGCAGCCTCTTCCCCGGCGTCACGTGGTGGCCCCGGAACTGGCGGACCGGCGGCCTGCAGCAGCGCCGCGGCGAGATCATCCGCGAGCAGTGTTTCTACAACCAGCAGTATTGCGGCTGCGAGTTCAGTCTTGCCGGCCGGCTGGCGCAGCAGACCCCGTAGCGGTCTTCCGGCATGTCCGGCCGCGGCCGGAATTAAATTTCCCCCTAAAAACCGCAAAGTAATTTGCAGTTTCGAAAAATGACGCTATCTTTGCAGTGTATTAGGAAACTAAGACACTGTACAAATAAACTGAAAAACACAAAAAAATAATTGAAATTTTTTAAAAATATATTGATAAACGATAAATATTATTTATATTTGCAAAAACCTTACATGCCATGAAATCGAACAGTGAATACAAAACCGCGGCCCGTACCGCCCTGAAGGGCAACTGGGGCATCGCCGCCATCACCGCCCTCGTTTTCTCTCTCCTGTCCGGTGCGACCGCCGGTTTCCCCGGACTCGGCTACTTCCTGATCGCTCTCCCGCTGACCACCGGTTTCGCCATGACCTGGCTCATCCTGCTGCGCGACGGTGACAAGGAACTCGTGGACAATCTCTTCAACCATACCATCAAGGATTATCTCCACAATGCGGCGACGATGGCCCTGCGCTGCGCCTACATTTTCCTGTGGAGCCTCCTGCTGGTCATTCCCGGCATCGTCAAGGCCCTGTCGTATTCGCTGGTGCCGTTCCTGATCAAGGATCGTCCGGAACTTTCCGCCGACGAGACGATCGACCTGAGCGCCCGGATGATGGACGGACACAAGACGGACCTGTTCCTGCTGTACCTGAGTTTCATCGGCTGGTTCTTCCTCTCGCTGCTGACCTGCGGCATCGGTTTCTTCTTCCTGGCGCCGTATGTCCGTACTTCCGTCGCCGCGTTCTATGAGGATCTGCGGGCGGAACTCCCCGAACAGACGGAGCGCGTGCTCTAGCGGGCACGATGCTTGATGGAATCCAATCCGTTAATCAGACAGTATGCTCATCGAACTCAAAGGCGTCAACAAGACGTACAACAACGGTCAGCCGCTCCATGTCCTGAAAGGCATCGACCTTCAGATCGATAAAGGAGAATTCGTGTCCATCATGGGCGCGTCCGGCTCCGGCAAATCCACCCTGCTGAACATCCTCGGGATCCTGGACAACTACGATACCGGCGATTATTGGCTGGACGGTACGCTGATCCGGGACCTGACGGAGACGCAGGCGGCGGACTACCGCAACCGGATGATCGGCTTCATCTTCCAGTCCTATAACCTCATCGGCTTCAAGACGGCCGTCGAAAATGTCGAACTGCCGCTGTTCTACCAGGGCGTATCCCGCAAGAAGCGGCGGCAGATGGCCATGGAGTACCTCGACCGGCTCGGACTGAAAGACTGGGCCACCCATTATCCCAACGAGATGTCCGGCGGCCAGAAGCAGCGCGTCGCCATTGCCCGGGCCCTGATCACGCGGCCGCGGATCGTCCTGGCCGACGAACCGACCGGGGCGCTGGATTCGAAGACATCGGTCGAGATCATGGAACTGCTCCAGCAGCTCAACCGGGAAGACGGGATGACCATCATCGTCGTGACCCATGAAAGCGGCGTCGCCAACGCGACCAACAAAATCATCCATATCAAGGACGGCATCATCGGCGCGGTGGAGGAGAACCTCTTCCACACTTCTTCTCCTTTCGGCGCGGATACGATCATGAAGTAACCCATGCGCGATATTTTTCAGGATATTTTCAGTTCCCTGCGGCAGAACAAGCTCCGTACGGCCCTGACCGGGTTCTCGGTGGCTTGGGGCATCTTCATGCTGATTGCCCTGCTGGGTGCCGGCAACGGGGTCTTCAACGCCCTGCTCAGCAATTCCGGCACGATGGACCGGTCGATGGTCATCTATCCCCAGCAGACGGGAAAGCCCTATGCCGGCTACGAGAAAGGACGCCGGATCCGCCTGGATGTCAAGGATGTGGAATATCTGGAGAGCGAGATGTTCGCCGACCATGTCGACGAGGTCTGCCCGGTCGTCCAGCAGATGGATTCCCTGGTCTACGGCGACCGGTTCATGAATGTCGAACTGATCGGCCTGACCCCGGTCTTCCAGCAGATCCAGAACGTCCAGATCGCCGCGGGCCGTTTCATCAATGAACTCGACGGCCGGGACCGCCGCAAGGTCGTGGTCCTCGGAACGACGGAGGCGGAACAACTGGCCGGGGCCGGCAACGACCCCTCCCGGCTGGTCGGCCGGCAGGTCCGGATCGGCTCCTTCTCCTGGCAGATCGTCGGCCTGGCCAAAAGCGACGAGAGCATGGGCGGCGGATCGCCGCAGCTGTATGCGCCTTATTCGACCGTCAGCCTGATCTATGGCAAGGACAATGAAATCCCGCAGGTCTTTTTCTCTTTCAAGGACTTGGATACGGATGAAGAAAGCGAAAAATTCGAGTCCGCCTACCGGAGCGTGGTCAACAGCCACCACTCCGCGGCGCCGGACGATGAGAATACCCTGTACTTCTGGAACCGCATGTCCTCTTCGCGGCAGATGGACAAGGTGACCCGGATCCTCCGGACGGCCCTGTGGATTCTCGGTCTGTTCACCCTGATCAGCGGCATTGTCGGCGTGTCGAACATCATGCTCATCACCGTCAAGGAACGGACCCATGAATTCGGCATCCGCAAGGCCATCGGCGCCCGTCCGGCCTCCCTGCTGAAACTGGTCATCACCGAGGCCGTCGTCATTACCGCCGTCTTCGGCTACGTCGGCATGTTCCTGGGCATGGTCGCGAACCAGATCATGGACAAGACGCTCGGCGACGCGCCGATCGATGCCGGCATCGTCAAGATCACGATGTTCGTCAATCCGACCGTCGGCCTGGACGTCGCGGTCAAGGCGACCCTGCTGCTGATCGTCGCCGGTACCCTGGCCGGACTGATTCCGGCCTGGAAAGCCTCCAAAGTCAAACCCATTGAAGCCCTGCGTGCAGAATGAACCGGTTTTTCGACAGAGACCGTTTCCATGAGATCTGGGAAACGCTGACACGCAACCGCAGCCGCAGCCTGCTGACCGGTTTCGGCGTGTTCTGGGGCATTTTCATGCTGCTTTCCATGATGGGCGGCGGCCAGGGGCTCAAGGCCCTCCTGGAACATGAACTCGAAGGGTTCGCGACAAATTCCGGCTTCCTGATTTCGGGCGAGACCTCCCTGCCGTACAAGGGCTTCCGGAGCGGCCGCACCTGGACCCTGACCCTGTCCGACATCGAACGGCTCCGGCGGTCGATCCCCGAGATCGACGTTGTGACCGGCAACATCGGCATGTGGGGGTCCCAGGCGACGTACGAGGACCGCGAGGCCGACTGCCAGGGCCGCGGCGTCCGCCCGGAGTACGCGCGGATCGAGGAGCCGAAACTGGCGTACGGCCGCTATATCAACGAAGTGGACATCGACCAGGAACGCAAGGTCTGCGTTCTGGGCAAGCGGGTCTACCAGAACCTGTTCCCGGACGGCGGGGATCCCTGCGGCGAGTTCGTCCAGTTCGGCAACGTCTGGTTCCAGGTCGTCGGGGTCGACATGAACAACGGCAACATCGGCATCAACGGGACTGCGGACCGTTCGCTGACCATTCCGATGAGCGTCCTCCAGAAACTCTACAACAAGGGAGACGACGTGGACTTCATCTGCATGACCGCCAAGCCGGGCTACAAGATCAAGGACATCCTGGCCCGTTCGAAGGAGATCCTGTTCCGGGAGCATTTCATCGATCCGGATGACAAGAAAGCCGTTTTCGAAGTCAATGCGGAGGAATTGTTCAGCATCATGGACAATCTTTTCAAGGGCGTCAACCTGCTGATCTGGCTGGTCGGCTTCGGGACGCTGCTCGCAGCGGCCATCGGCGTGTCGAACATCATGATGGTCACGGTCAAGGAGCGGACCACGGAGATCGGCATCCGCCGGGCGATCGGGGCGACGCCGAAGATGATCCTGTCGCAGATCATGCTGGAGAGCGTGCTGCTGACCCTGGCCTTCGGCCTGCTGGGCATCGTCTTCTCGGTCATGGTCCTGTCCGTCGCCGAGATCGGCGTCAGTGCCTCGATGGAGATGGCGGTGGGCTTCCAGGTCAGTTTCGGCGCGGCCATGCTGGCGGTCCTGATCCTGACGGTCCTCGGCCTGCTGGCCGGGCTCGCCCCGGCGGCAAGGGCCATGAACATCAAACCGGTCGATGCCATGCGGGACGAATAAACCGCCCCGGCCGAACCATCCTGAACGAAGTGAAGAATCTGAAAAAACAATGATATATGAAGAATTTTAAAAAGTATCTGATCCTATCCCTGCTGGCGCTGGTCGTCCTGGGCACCTTCTCGTACCTGTGGCGCAAATCCCGTCCGGTGGAGATCCGGTATGAATCCCTGGAAGCCGTCGTCGGTGATATTGCCCGGACGGCTGTCGTGACCGGAAAGATCGTCCCGCGCAACGAGGTCAATATCAAGCCCCAGATCAGCGGCATCATTTCCGAACTCTACAAGGAAGCCGGTCAGCAGGTGGCGGAAGGCGAAGTCATCGCGAAGGTCAAGGTCATCCCCGAGATGAGTTCCCTCAGTTCCGCCCAGAGCCGTGTCCGTCTGGCGGAGCTGAACCTGAACCAGGCCCGGACGGATTACAACCGCGAGAAGAACCTGTATGACAAACAGCTGGTCAGTGCGGAAGAATACGAGAAGATCAGCCAGGCCCTGGAACAGGCGCAGGAAGAATACGCCGCCGCCCAGGAGGCTCTGGAGGTGATCCGGGACGGTGTTTCGAAACGCAACGCCTCCTCCAGTTCGACCCTGATCCGTTCGACGATTTCCGGCCTGATCCTGGACATCCCGGTCAAGGTCGGCAACACCGTGACCCTCAGCAACACGTTCAACGACGGTACGACGATCGCGACGGTCGCCAACATGAACGACCTGATTTTCGACGGGAATGTCGACGAGACGGAGGTCGGTCGTCTTTCGGAAGGGATGCCGGTCGTCATCCGGATCGGCGCCCTCCAGAACCTGAAGTTCGACGCCTTCCTGGAGTATATTTCCCCGAAGGCGACCTCCTCGGGCGGTGCCAACCAGTTCGAGATCAAGGCGGCGGTCCAGGTGCCGGAAGACGTGAAGATCCGGTCCGGATACAGCGCGAATGCAGAGATTGAAATGGAGCGGGTCGAGCAGGTCCTGACCATCCCGGAGAGTGCTGTCGAATTCAAGGAAGACTCCGCCTATGTCTATGTCGGCGGACCGAAGGACTATGTCCGCAAGAGCATCCGGACCGGCTTGAGCGACGGTGTCAACATCGAGGTCCAGTCCGGCCTGAAGGCGGGCGACAAGGTCCGCGGCAACCAGATTCTTGAAACCGAAGAGCCATGAGACGCATTCTGATCGCATGCGCCCTGCTGGGCGCCGGCCTGGGCGCCTGGGCGCAGCCCTGGACCCTGCCGCAGTGCATCCGGCATGCACTGGAGAACAACCTGACGATCCGCCAGGGCGAAATCAGTGTCCGCCAGAGCGAGATCGAACTGAACACCGCCCGGAACCGTCGTCTGCCGGGTGTCAGCGCCGGGGCTTCGGAGAGTTTCAGCGCCGGCCGTTCCCTGCTCGGCAACAACACCTATGCGACCAATACGAATTCGACTTCCACGAATTTCAACATCGGGGTGGACGTGCCGGTCTTCCAGGGCTTCCAGATCCGGGACAACATCGCCCTGAGCCGGCTGAACCTGGCGGCGGCGACCGCCGACCTGGAGAAAGCCAAGGACGACATCCGCGTCGCGGTGGCCCAGGCTTATGTGCAGGTGCTGTATAACATGGAGATCCTGGAGGTCGCGGAGAACCAGATCGTCATCGATTCCATGCAGGTCGTGCGTCTGACGGAGATGCTCCGGAACGGGAAGGCTTCGGCGGCCGAACTGGCCCAGCAGAAGGCGTCCCATGCCCAGAGCCTGTACCAGCGGACGCAGGCTTCCAATAACCTGCGGCTCAGCCTGCTGGATCTGGCACAATTGCTGGAACTCCCGGATCCGGACGGTTTCTCCATCGTCCGGCCCGATCCGGAAGCCCTCGAGATCCGGCTCCTGGAGAGTGCCGATGCGATTTATGAGCAGGCCGTGGACCGGAAGGCTTCGATTCAGGCGGAGCAGAAGCGCCTGGAGGTGGCGGATGCCCGGGTGGCCCTGGCCAAGGGCGCTTTCCTGCCGTCCCTTTCCCTGAGCGGCGGTGTCGGCACCGGCTATTATACCTCGTCCCTGGGCAGCAGCGCCTCGTTCTCTTCGCAGATGCGGAACAACTTCAGCCAGCAGCTCGGGCTGAGTCTCAGCGTCCCGATTTTCTCCCGGATGTCCAACCGCAACAATCTCCGGACGGCGGAACTCAACAGCCGTTCGCAGGCGCTGCAGCTGGAAAATGCCCGCAAGTCCCTGTACAAGGAGATCCAGCAGGCCTGGTACAGCGCCCGGGCATCCCAGGACAAATACTACAGCAGCCGTCAGGTCTGCGACAGCGCCCGGGAATCTTTCGAACTGGTCAGCGCGAAGTATGAAAACGGGAAAGCGAACATCACGGAATTCAACGAAGCGAAAAACACCTTGATGAAAGCGGAGTCCGATCTGGTCCAGTCCCGGTACGAGCAACTCTACCAGACGAAACTGCTGGACTTCTATAAAGGAGAAGAATTGTCTTTCTAATTGGTTAAAAGGTCAAAAAAAGCGACCTGCGCGCCATAAAGGGTGTGCAGGTTTACTTTTTTTTTATATCATAATGGAACACACTATCTTTTAACATATGATGCTATGATTACACAAAGAAAGACGATTGCAGAAATCGCAGATGCTTGGAAACAAGACAAGAAAGCTTTCGTCAAGCTGTCTACCTATTCCGCCTTCCCAGTTGAAATCCAAATAAAGGGCAAAATATTTTTGACTTTTCTATTTAGAGCGCTCTAAATCAAGCATTTGCAAAATGACTGATTTGGGGCGCAACAATAATACCCCATCGGTCTCATAGAGATCGATGCGTTAGAGACTCGAAAAAATCCTCGGTAAACAAACTTCCCAAAGCGGACAACTGAGTCCAGAGCCGCAAGTATCTGCATTAGGTTACGGAGGCGGGAGGTACACGCTTTAACAAGCGGACGTCAACGCCGCATTGGAATTTAAGTACTCTCTCCCAAGGGAAGTCTGTTTACCAGACAGGATTTCAATTGCATTATGAGACATAGCAGTTGACATAAGGCTGCTGATGTTTCATTACGAAATAAATACGATTGACCAGGCGTCTTGCAACCTTGATGATTGCCTTACTTGGCTTCATTTTTCTGCAATATTCGACGTAGGCTGCAGAAAGGACAGGATCCTTTCGTGATGCCACCCATGCTGCTTCAACAATCAGCCACCTCAATTTGGCATGGCGCCGAACTGTGATATCTCCAACCCCATCATGTGCACCACTGGAATGACACATTGGAACGATACCTATGTAAGAGGCGAAGCAGGAAGCATCCTTAAAACGTGAGATATCATCCACCTCAGACAAAATCGTCAAACCGGCTAACTGCCCAATGCCAGGAACGCTCGTCAAATACTTAAGCGGCTCTTCAAACCTCGTTGTTCTTGATAGAACACGAAGTTCCTTCATCAGTTTGAGTTGTTGAGCACGAAGATCCTCATATTGAGCAATCAATAAATCAAGGGTCTTCTTTCCGTAATCAGTCTCAAGTTCCAGACCTTTCAGCCACAAGACAAACTTATTGGTCCAAGTGCATCCAGGGCGTTGAAATTCTTCGGGGATATCAATTCCCAAATACCTTAGGTGAGCCTTAATCCTATTCTTATGGCGAGTCTGATCTTTCGTCAACGAGTCTCTCAATCTTATCAAAGAGCGTATCTCTGTTGCCGCGCTGTCCGGGACATATATCCCTTTCAGATCTCCGGCACGTAAACTCCTCGCAAGCTTTCCACTGTCAACAGCATCGGTCTTCCGTAATCGCTCGCCGGCCATCGTAGGCACATCCGCGGGGTTCACAACAATGTTGTTTATCCCCAGATTGCATAGCTCCCAGTGTATCCAGAACCCGCAAAAACCGGCCTCGTAGACCGAGTAATACTCAGCATCCGGATAGGTGTTGGTCAGGAACTTGCTCAACACGGCAGGAATTGGATCCTGGGTGAACTTCTTCAGTACCGCCTGTTCGGATAGAACAGTTACTGACCAACTTCTCAAATGAACATCAAGTCCGACAAAAATCTTTTGACCTTTGAAGGAAAATGGTTTACTTTGTGTACTCATAGCTACTGTATTTTTAGTTACATTATCGGCTTTATAAATGTAGCCAAAAATATCAGTAGCTTTTATATCATATGAAAAACTTCTCGGGGGTCTGCCAAGCGGCAGGGGCCGACAAGCCCCTGAGAGCGTTCTTCATTTGGATTACAAACATAGTTACTATATCCTGATCCTGCAGAATCATATTCTTCCCTATTTCGGAGACAGGACCGAAATAAGGGAATATGATGTCCAGCAGTTTGCCATCCGGAAGATGGAGGCGGGACTTTGCCAGAAATCCGTCAAGGATATCCTGATTGTTTTGAAGATGATTGTCCGTTTCGGAGCCAAATACGGTTGGTGCGATTATGTGGAATGGGATGTGCGCTATCCTTCCCAGCAGGACAAGAAAGAACTGAGTGTCCTGACGGTGGACAACCACCGGAAGGTCCTGGAATATGTCCAGTCCAACTTCACGTTCAAGAATCTCGGGATCTACATCTGCCTGACAGGCGGCCTGCGGATCGGAGAGGTCTGCGCCCTGCAGTGGAAAGACCTCGATGTGGACCACGGGGTCATCCATGTCTGCAAGACCGTGGAACGGATCTATATCGTGGACGGAGACAACCGGCGGACCCAGCTGGTCATCGGCAATCCGAAGACGCTCAACTCCATGCGGGACGTCCCGATGACCTCCGACCTGAACCGGATGCTGAAACCGTTCCGCCGCGTGATGAATCCGGACTATTACCTGCTGACGAACGAAGCCGTCCCAACGGAGCCCCGTACGTACCGCAATTATTACAAGCGGCTGATGCGCAGGCTGGGCATCCCGCCGTTGAAATTCCACGGTTTGCGGCACAGTTTCGCAACCCGTTGCATCGAGAGCAACTGCGACTACAAGACCGTCAGTGTCATCCTGGGACATTCCAGTATCAACACGACGCTCAATCTCTATGTCCACCCGAACATCGAGCAGAAAAAGAAATGCATCGACAAGATGTTCCGCTCGATCAAGTAGGTTAGCGCAGGCGCAGTTTCTTGACCTTCCCGTCCTTCCAGACCATGTCCGCGGTCTTTCCGCCACGGGTCCGCAGACCCTTGACGGAACCGGACTTCCACGCTTCCGGAAGGGCGGGAAGTGTCTTGACGGATCCGTCCGCGGCAGACTGGAGGATCATCTCCAGGACGCCGGCGCAGCCGCCGAAGTTCCCGTCGATCTGGAAAGGGGAGTGGGCATCCAGCAGGTTGGGATAGGTGCCGCCGCCCCGGCGGGCGTCGTCGCCGCGGTAGCCGTCCGGGCTGACGTAGCGCAGGAGCCGCCGGTACATCCGGTATGCTTTCTCGCCTTCACCCAGGCGGGCGTACAGGTTGATCCGCCATCCGCAGCTCCATCCGGTCGTCTCGAATCCCTTGGTCTCCAGAGTCTTCAGTGCGGCGTCGGCCAGCCGTCCTTCCGTGATCTGGTGGCCAGGGTAGACGCCGAACAGGTGGCTTTGGTGGCGGTGGCGGGGATCCTCGTCCGCCCAGTCATGGTACCATTCCTGCAGGTTCCCCTGCCGTCCGACCTGATACGGGCGGAGTCCGGCCAGCTTGCTTTCCGCTTCCCGGATGAAATCCCCGTCGATTCCGAGGACCCGGGCAGCGGCCACGGCATCCGTCAGGCATTCCCGGATCATCGCGAGGTCCGCCGTGCCGCCGTACAGGGTGGCGCCCCGGAAGCCGGTGTCGGTGATGTAGCGGTTCTCCGGCGAGGTGCCCGGTGAGGTGATCCATTCCCCGTCTTTCGTGACCAGCCAGTCCAGGCAGAATTCCGCCGCGCCCTTGAGGACGGCGTAATCCTTCTGCAGCCGCACCTTGTCGCGGGTATGGAGCCAGTGCTCCCAGATGTGGGTCGACAGCCAGGCGCCGCCCATGGTCCAGTCCGCCCAGCTCGGGTCGCTGGATTCCATGCCGACCGGGCAGGTCATGGCCCAGATGTCCGAATTGTGCCCCAGGTTCCAGCCCCGGGCGACGCCGTAGTAGCGTTGCGCCGATTCCCGTCCCGTCGCGGCGAGGCGGTGGAGGAAATCGAGCAGGACTTCATGCAGTTCGCCCAGGCCGGCCGCTTCGGCCGCCCAGTAGTTCTCTTCCAGGTTGATGTTGGTGGTGTAGTTGCTGCTCCACGGCGGGTCCATACTCTCGTTCCAGAGCCCCTGGAGATTGGCCGGGACGCCGGGGGTGCGGGAGGAGGCAATCAGCAGGTAGCGGCCGTACTGGAAGTACAGGGCTTCCAGTTCCGGGTTGGCCTGGTTCTCGTCGGTGTAGAGGCGGAGCTGTTCGTCGGTCGGCAGTGCCTTGATGGCGGCATCGGTGGTGCCGAGGTCTAGACTGACGCGGCCGAAGAGCCGACCGTAGTCTTTTTCATGGCGGCGGCGGAGTGCCTTGTAACCGGTGCGCAGGGTGCGCTTGGCATTGGCATCGGCCAGTGCCTGGTAAGGTTTCCCTTCCGCGACCGGATCCTTGTCAAAGCCGTTGAAACTGGTTGCGTTGACGACCAGCAGGGTCGCTTCCCGGCAGTTCTTGAGTGTGATGCCGGTATCGTCCGCCTGGACGCGTCCGCCCTTGTGGCGGACGGAAACGACGGTCCGGAAATGGATTCCCCGGGCGGGGTCATAGAGGAATTGTCCCTCGCCGTTCTTGTAGTAGCCGGGGTAGGAGTGCCAGGCGGCGTACCCGTCGGTTACGAGGGCGTTGTAGGCTTTTTTGGTTTCATGGGGGAGGGGCGTGTCATACAGGATGCGGGCGTCGATTCCGTCCTCCGCCGTCAGGCGGATGACGATGACGGAATCCGGCGCCGAGGCGAACACTTCCGTCGAGCAGGCATGTCCGTCCCGCAGCCAGGTGGTCTGTGCCAGGGCTTCGGACAGGTCCAGCGCCCGCCGGTATTCCGTGACGGAGCCTTTTTTCTCATACCGGATGGTCAGGGTGCCCAGCGGCTGGTAGGTTTCGCTGAAATGGCCCTGGACCTGTTTCTGGAGCTGCTCCGCTTCGGCGTAGTCTTCCCGGTCCAATGCGGCGCGGATCAGCGGGATGACCTGCCGGGCCGTGGACCCGGTTCCTGTCCGGATATCGGGATGGGCGGTGCCGCCGTCGGGTTCGCCGGTCCACAGGGTGATGTCGTTGAGGGAGATTTTCTCCTGCTCCGTCCCGCCATAGACCATGGCGCCGAGCCGGCCGTTGCCGACCGGAAGGGCTTCTTCGAAGAAGTCCGCGGGGCGGTCGTAGTGCAGCACAAGATCCTGCTGGGGGGCGTGGGTGCAGGCGGCCAGAAGCAGGCCGGCCAGCAATCCTGTTGTTTTCCGATACATGGCTGATCCTTTTTCCAAAGATACGGAAAAACCGCGAAAGCGGCATCCGGGAGCGGGCAGGAAATGAAATTATTCTTTCTTTTTCCGGTAGAAATGATTAAATTCGCTTAAACTTTCTGCTAACGAACTTACGATGTTGACGCTATTGCTTTCCCTGCTGCTTGCTTTCCTCCCTGCAGTATCGGAGGAAACCGGGGTACCGGCCCCGGACGTTTCTTCATACCTGACGGTGCTGGATCAGGCGTTCGATGCCTATGAAGCCAGCGATGCGGAATCCGCCGTCCGGCTTTGCGAATCCATCCTTCCCCAAATCCGTGCCACCCGCGACGAGGAGAACCTGTGCGAGTGCCTCAGCCTGCTCGGCGCTTCCTACCACCGGCTCGGCATTTTCGACCTGGCACTGGATGCCACGCAAGAGTGCTACCAGCTGGATTTGAAGAGCGGGGACGCAGGCCGGATCAGTTCGTCACTGAACAACCTGGCCGGTATTTATCTGGCCACCGGGGAATATGAAACGGCGGAGTCCATGATCCTGGATGCCATTGAATATGAGAAGGATCAGGAGAATTCACAGGCGTTGGCAATCCGGTACGGCATGGCGGCGGACATCTACCAGAAACTGGGCCGCTATGACCTGGCCGTCCAGTATGCCACGACTGCACTGAACCTGGACCGGGAAGCCGGCCGCACGGAAAAGGTTGCCATCCGGCTCTCCCAGCTGGCGGAGGCGTATCTGGGTTTCGGAAAACTGGGTGAGGCGGAGCGTTGCCTCAACCAGGCTGTCCCTGTCTTCCTCTCGGCGGGCAATGACCATTCCCTGGCCATCTGCCGGCAGCAGCAGGGCATGCTGGCGCTCAAGCGGAATGACCGTCCGGCGGCGATCCGTTTTTTCCGGATGGCTGCGGATCTCGCCCGCAAGACCGGCAACCGGATGGTCGAGCGGAATGTGCAGCGCGAACTGGCCGAGGCTCTCCGGCCAAGCGACCCGACGGCGGCGCTGGCCAGCATGGAGCGCTATATGGTCCTGAACGACAGCATTCTCAAACAGGAGACGACCCAGCGGCTGAGCGAATTCCGGATCAAATATGAACTGGCGGAGAAAGATGCGGAACTGACGGCCGAAAAGGAGCGGCTCCGTACGCAGAAACGGATGACGTTCCTGTTCCTGGCCCTGACCATCCTGCTGTTGGCCATACTGGTCGGGACCTGGTACCTGCATCAGTTGCGGCTGCGCAACCGCCAGATCCAGGAAAAGGCCGTCCGGCTGAAAGGCCGTATGGTCGAATTGGGGCAGGTCGGCGATTCCATGAGCCAGAAGGAGCGGAAACAGGAGTTGGAGAACATCACCAAGGAGATGTCCGACCTGATGCCGGACCTGCATCTGACACCCCGGGAAATCGAGGTGGCGAAATACAGTGCGGAGGGCCTGCTCAGCAAGGAGATCGGAGACAAGTTGGGTATTTCCCAGCGGACCGTCGAAACGCACAAGACCAACATCTTCCGCAAGCTCGGCATCAATACCACCGTCGAACTGGTCCGTCTTGTCAGCGACCATCCCGAGATGTTCCGTTCCTAACCCCTTTCCCGGTATTATACCGGTGCCGCTCAAACGGTGGGGAAGGGCACAAAAAAACCGCCGCTTACAAAGCGTCGGGCGATATATCTTGAGGTTCGTATGCAGGGTTCGTACAGGTCTGCATGCGTATGTTGTTGATTGGTAGCGGGAGTGGGTCACGATCCCACGACCTCCGGATTATGAATCCGACGCTCTAACCAGCTGAGCTACCCCGCCATCATGGATGGTCCAAAATAAAAATCAGCACGAGGCTGATTTTTGTTGAGATAGAAGGATTCGAACCCTCACTGACAGAGCCAGAATCTGTAGTGCTACCATTACACCATATCTCAATATTCCCTTTTCATTACTGATTGGGACTGCAAATGTACAACACTTTTGCCAATCTGCAAATTTTTTTTGCAAAAACTTGCCTATCCGCGCCAAATGAGGGCGGTTGCCCAAACTTCGCAACCTTCACAGCGGCCGACGAATCCGAGTTTCTCCGTCGTGGTCGCCTTGACGGAGACGCAGTCTTCCCCGATACCGAGGAGCCCGGCCAGGACCGTTCGCATCTGCGGGACGTACGCCGCGATCTTCGGTCGCTGGAGCGCGATGGTGATGTCGACGTTTCCGACGTGCCATCCGTCGGTGCAGACCAGTCCGAGGACCCTCCGGAGGAGATCCTTGCTGTCGGCGCCCTTCCACTGGTCGGACGTGTCGGGGAAGTGGTGGCCGATGTCCCCCATGGCCCGGCAGCCCAGCAGGGCGTCGCATAGGGCATGGATGGCGACGTCGCCGTCGGAGTGGGCGACGAAACCGACCGGAGCGTCGATCCGGACCCCGCCGAGCCACATCGGCAGGTCCGATGCCATCTGGTGGACGTCATATCCGCTGCCGATCCGGAAAGGGCATGTATTTTGGAGGCGATTATCCATAAGAAGATGTATTTGGAGCAAAAATACGGAATTATTTCTTATTTTTGTTCTTTAAGACAAAGGAACCACGTATGGCACGATTCAGTTTTTTCGGAGACCAGGAGCACAGGGTCTTCAATTACAAGCCGATATACTATGACCAGGAGAAGGAAGAGCGTCGCCAGATGTTCGGCCAGGTCGACGGCAGCATCGAAAAAGAGAACCAGGAGAAGGGGGGACATGCTCCCGGCTCCTATATCCAGGGCGCGTTCCGCAACGGCAATTATGCCCGCCGCCGCGGTTCGACCAAGGCCCAGACGTACATCGGCATCATCGGCCTCATTCTCGTGGTGATCGTGCTGCTGTACATTACCAAATTCTACGCATTGCTGTAAGAGCATGGACATCCGGATCTTACCGAGCAATATTGCCAACCTGATCGCTGCCGGCGAAGTCGTGCAGCGTCCCGCCTCCGTTGTCAAGGAACTGATGGAGAATGCCGTCGATGCCGGCGCGGACCAGGTCACGGTCGTCATCACCGATGCCGGCCGCACCCTCATCCAGGTCATCGACAACGGCTGCGGCATGTCCCCGGATGAAGCGGTGCTCTGCTTCGAGCGGCATGCCACCTCGAAAATTGCGACGGCGGATGACCTGCAGGACATCCATACCTTCGGTTTCCGCGGCGAGGCCCTGGCCTCCATCGCCGCCGTGGCGGAAGTGACCCTCAAGACCCGCCGGGAAGAAGACGCCGTGGGTTGCCAGGTCGAGTTTGCGGATTCGAAGCACTTGGCGACCGTCGAGACGGCGGCGCCCAAGGGCTGCAATTTCGCCGTCCGGAACCTGTTCTACAACGTCCCGGCCCGGCGCAAGTTCCTCAAGTCGGACAATGTCGAATTCAAGCACATCGCCGAAGAGTTCACCCGCGTCGCCCTGACCCGCCCCGACATCGGTTTCTCCCTGATCCACAACGGCAAGGACATCCATGTCCTCAAGCCGGCCAAGTCCCTGAAATTCCGGATCCAGGACCTGCTGGGCAACGCCGCCGTCGACAAGGTGGTCGATGTCAGCGCGGAGACGTCCATTGTCAAGGTCGACGGGTACATCTGCAGCCCCGATGCGGCCCGCAAGACCGTCGGGTCCCAGTATTTCTTTGTCAACGGCCGCTATTTCCGCAGCCCCTATCTGCACAAGGCGGTCATGAAGGCGTATGAAAACCTCATCGCGGACGGGGCCGTTCCGTCTTATTTCCTCTACCTGACCGTCGATCCCCGGTCGGTCGACGTGAACATCCATCCGACGAAGACCGAAATCAAATTCGAAGAGGACAGCGTCATCTTCCAGGTCATCTTCGCCTGTGTCAAGGAGGCGCTGGGCCGCCATTCCTTTGGCGCCGAGATCCAGTTCGACAACGTGCCGGAGATGCCGGTTTTCGGCAAGAATTACGCGAGTTTCCGCCCGGAGCCCATCCAGCCGGACGTCTCCTTCGACCCGGACTACAACCCGTTCGAGACGGAAAAACCCGCACGCGCCGGATGGGATGCACCGAAAGACAGGCCGGACCCGTGGGGCGGCGCCCCCGCTTACCGTCCCGAACCGCGCGAAGACTATGGCAAGTTGTTCGAAGACAAGACCGTACCCTCGACGGCCGCCATCATCTTCCAGGGGAAATACATCCTCACCCCGGCGCCGGACGGCATCATGGTCGTCAACATCCGCCGCGCCCGCGAGCGCATCCTGTATGAGCGTTTCCTGGCCGCCATCACCCGTAACGGCCATGTCAGCCAGAGCGCCTTGTTCCCGGTCCAGGTCCAGGTCGGCGTGCAGAACCGCCTGCTTTTCGACGAGCATGCGCAGCTATTGTCCAGCCTCGGCTTCGACATCAGCGCCTTCGGCAACGACACCGTTGTCGTGAACGGTGTTCCGGACGGGTTCTCCTGCGACCCCGGCCGCGTCGAGACCCTCGTCCAGGACCTTCTCCTCATCCTGTCGGATGACCATACCTCCCTTCCCGGCATGCTCGAGTCTTCGCTGGCGGAGAAATTCGCCCGTCTCGGCGCCTCGGAAGGCACCCCGCTGACTTCTCCCTTCGAAGCCCAGCGCCTGATTGAAACCCTGTTCGGCTGCGAGAATGCGGAATATACCCCGAACGGCCGCAAGACGGTCGTCCTGCTCGACGCCGGCGAACTCGAAAAGAAATTCTGAAATGGCTTATTACGAATATGACGGCGGCGACCGCGGAGGCTTCCTCTCCTCGATTCCGCCGGTAACGAGAAACCTGCTGATCATCAATGTGATCCTCTTTGCGGCGACGCTGATCAACGAGGAGTTCATGGTCAAGACGTTTGCCATGTTCTATCCGACCTCGTATTTCTTCCGTCCCTGGCAGATCATCACCCACATGTTCATGCACGGCGGAGTCTGGCACATCTTCTTCAACATGTGGTCGCTCTGGATGTTCGGCTCCGTCCTCGAACAGGCGATCGGATCGAAGAAATTCGGCGTCTATTATTTCCTGTCCGGACTGGGCGCCGTCGCCCTGCACACCTTCGTGCAGTATCTCCAGGTGGCGCCGCTGCTGGAAGCCGGGAACATGCAGGCTTATTACGCCCTCGTCAACACCCCGACTCTCGGCGCTTCCGGCGCCGTCTATGGCATCCTGATCGGTTACGCCCTGTTGTATCCGGACAGCATCCTGACCCTGGTATTTCCTCCGATCTCGCTGAAAGCCAAGTGGTTCATTCTGATTTTTGCAGCCATCGAACTCGTGACCGGCGTTCTCGGAACGGCGGACGGCATCGCCCATTTCGCCCACCTGGGCGGCATGGTGGTCGGCGGCCTGCTGATGTGGTGGTGGAAACGGAGCCGCCGCCTGTACGACCGGGACCTCTGGATCTAGGATCATGACAAGGGCTGGGAACCGGAAAAAGAACCTGCTGTTCGGCATCACGTCGCGGGCGCTCCTGTGCGCGGCCGCGTTGCTGCTGCTGTTGAGCTATGTTTCCGTCGTCGTCAATCCGGCGGAGGCCTGGTTCATGACCTTCTTCGGCCTGTTCTACATCCCGTTCCTGCTGCTCAATGCCTTCCTGCTGGTCTGGGCCCTGGCCCGCCGCTCGAAGGCGGTGCTGATTCCCCTGGTCGCCCTCCTTCCTTCGCTGTTCATTTTCGGCCGGTATTTCCAGTTCTCCTCCGGCGGCGCCGAACCCGGCCCCGACGACGTCAAGGTCGTTTCCTACAACGTCGGCCGCTTCGCCCTGTCCGGAGAACGGGCCCAAGCCTGCCGGGATTCCGTCGTCCGTTTCCTCCGGGAACAGGATGCGGACATCATCTGTCTCCAGGAGTTCTTTTACGACGATGCCTCCAAAGTCCGGGCTTTCTTCCGGAAGCATTTCCCGGAGCATGACTGCGAATATTTCGTCTACCCGACCGATGCCGGCTGTTATGGCAACGTGACCCTGAGCCGTTTCCCCATCCGCTCGAAAGGGAAACTCGACTTCGACGAGAGTTCGAACCTGGCCATCTGGTCCGACTGCGATGTCCGGGGCACGCGGATGCGGATCTACAACTGCCATTTCCAGAGTTACAACATCTCGCTGTCCCGTGTCGCCCGTTCCTTCCAGGGAGACTACCGGAAGGTTTTCCGGGACACGGAGGAACGGATGCGCGCTTCGATCGTCCGGCGTCCCCGCCAGGTCGAGATGGTGCTGCGCGACATCGACGAGTGCCCGACGGAAGCCGTCGTGACCGGCGATTTCAATGACAATCCGCTGTCCTATACCTACTGGCGGCTGCGCCGGGGGCGGAAAGACACCTTCGTGGAGGCCGGCAAAGGCTTCGGCGCGACCTATTCCGTCCTGCAACCGCTGCTGCGGATCGATTATATCCTGTATCCGGAGGACGCCTTCCGCACCGTGAGCCATGCGGTGGTCCGTCGGCCGTTCTCCGACCATTATCCGATTGTATCAACCCTTTCCCTGACCCATGAAGAAGACCCTCGATGAAATCATGGCGGAGACCCTGAAGGTCCTCCGCGAAGGCGGCCTGATCCTCTATCCGACCGATACCGTCTGGGGCATCGGCTGCGATGCCACCAATCCGGAGGCCGTTGAAAAGGTATATGCTCTCAAGCGCCGCAGCGACGCCAAGGCGCTGGTCCTCCTGGCCGCCAATCTGGACCAGGTCGGACGCTATGTCCGGGTCATTCCGGATATCGCCATCCAACTCGTCGAAGTCAATGACCGTCCGATGACCCTGATCTATCCCGGCGCCATCGCCGGCAAGGCCCCTGCGGCCGGGGAGAAGGCGCAGGCTGACCGGCATTTTATCGCGTGGAACGCCGTGGCCGAAGACGGTTCCGTCGGCATCCGCATCCCGATGATGGATTTCTGCCGCGATCTCTGCTTCAAACTGGGCCGTCCCATTGTCTCGACGTCCGCCAACCTCTCCGGCGAACCGACGCCGGCCCGGTTCGCCGACATTGCGCCGGAAATCCGCGAGGGCGTCGACTATATCGTCGAGCCGGACCTGGAGAAAGGCGCGACGGGCCTGTCTTCCCAGATCCTGAAAGTCGGCCTGTCCGGCGAAATCGCCATCCTCCGCAAATAATGGAACTGTTCTACAGCCCGCAGACCGACGGCGGCATCTGCCGTCTGGATCCGGAGGAAAGCAACCATTGCGTCCGGGTGCTTCGCCATCGTATTGGTGATGAGATCCATGTCATCGACGGGGCGGGGACCCTCTGCCGCTGCGAACTGGTCTCGGATGCGCCCAAGGGCGCGGAAGCCCGTATCCTGGAGACCCTTCCCGGCTGGGGCGGCCATCCTTACCGCCTGACCCTGGCCGTCTGTCCCACGAAGAACAACGACCGCTATGAGTGGTTTGCCGAAAAGGCGACCGAAATCGGGGTTGATGCCATCGTACCGGTCATCGGCGAGCGCTCCGAACGGAAGGTCTTCAAGACCGACCGCTTGCGGAAAATCGTCCTTTCGGCGACGAAACAATCCCTGAAGGCGCAGCTCCCGGAAGTGGTGGAGCCCATGAAAGTCAGCGCGTTCATCGATGCCATGGCGGCAGATGACACGGTCTTGAAACTGATTGCCTACTGCTTCGAAGACGAGTCCGTCCCCCGCATCTCCGTCAAGCAGGCGCTCCGGCACTTCGGCGGAGACCGGATCGCCGTCCTGATCGGACCCGAGGGCGATTTCTCCCCGGAGGAAGCGCGCCGGGCCATCGCTTCCGGCTTCCGGCCGGTGCACCTTGGTTCTTCCCGTCTCCGGACGGAGACAGCCGCCGTCACGGCGGCGGAAGCGGTTTATTTCCAATTCATGTAACCATGTTCATCGGCGTCATTTCCGATACCCACGGCGTCTTCAGCGACGAATTCCGCCGGTTCCTCGAACCGGTCGACGAGATCTGGCATGCCGGCGATTTCGGCGGCGGGATCGACTTTGTCCACCAGATTTCCGCGTTCAAGCCGCTGGTCGGCGTCTACGGCAACTGCGATGCGCAGGAGATCCGGTTCGAATGTCCGTTGACCCAACTGTTCAACTGCGAGGGACTGAAGGTCCTGATGACCCATATCGGCGGCTATCCGGGCCACTATCCGCTCAATGTCCGGGCGATGATCGACCTGCACCGGCCGGATATCTTCGTCTGCGGTCATTCCCATATCCTGAAGGTCATGAACGATCCGCAGTACCATCTGCTGGCCATTAACCCCGGCGCGGCCGGCCTGCAGGGCTGGCAGATCGTCCGGACGGCCCTCCGTTTCCATATCGATGAAGGAAAAATCCATGATATGGAAGTGTTTGAATTGCCGCGGAAGTGAGTTCTTTGCATTTTTGGCCGAAAGGGCGGAGTGTAAAACGATAAAGTCGAAATTATTATTTGTTTCTTTCAGAAAGCGCAGTACTTTTGCCGCGCAAAATGTGTTTTGTTTAACTGGTTAAAAGTACTGAAACCATGAAAAAAGTATTTATGCCCGTCGCAGTCGTCGCGATGATGATCGCGGTTGCTGCTTGTGGAAACAACAACTCCAAGAAGGCGGAAGAAGTTGAGACCGTCATCGAAGAGAACGTCGAGGCCGCCACTGACTCCACCGTCGCCGCCATCGATTCTCTCGAGGCCGCTGCCCAGGAGATTGCTGAAGAGGTCGTCGCCGAGTAATTCCGCGTCACCCGCCACAATCCTGTACGACACCGCATCTACGGTGCCGTTTTTTTATTCCCGCCGGTCAGGAGAGAATGCACGGAATCTTTTGTATCTTTGTATCATTATGGCGACGAAGGAAAAGACGGTTTGGTTCTGCACGAACTGCGGGAACGAATATTCGAAATGGCTGGGCCAGTGCCCCGCCTGCAAACAATGGAACACCCTGGTGGAAAAGACGGTAGCGACCGGCGCTCCGAAACGGAATGCGGCGGCGGCCTCCCGCTCCGGCTCCCATGCGCCCCAGCCCCTGCAGGAAGTGGGGTCTGCGCAGGAGCACCGGATCTCACTGGGCAACGGTGAAGTCGACCGGCTGCTGGGCGGCGGCCTGGTCGAAGGTTCGCTCGTCCTGCTGGGCGGCGAGCCGGGCATCGGCAAATCGACCCTTTCCCTCCAGCTTCCCCTCGGCGCTCCGCAACTGAAGACGCTCTATGTCTCCGGTGAAGAGAGTGCCCGTCAGGTCAAGATGCGGGCCGAACGCCTGGGCGGCGACCTGTCCAACTGCTTCATTTACAGCGAAACGAAGATTGAGAACATCATCGCGGAAGCCAGTACGATGAACCCCGACCTGGTCGTCGTCGATTCGGTCCAGACCATGTACTCGGAGAATGTCGAGTCTTCCGCCGGCAGCGTGACCCAGATCAAGGAGGTCACCTCGCTGCTCCTGCATTTCGCCAAATCGACCGGCATTCCGGTCCTGCTGATCGGCCACATCACCAAGGACGGCACGATCGCCGGTCCGAAGATCCTGGAACATATCGTCGACGTTGTCCTGCAGTTCGAGGGCGACGACAAAGGCTCCTACCGGCTGCTGCGCAGTATTAAGAACCGCTTCGGTTCCACGTCGGAACTCGCTGTCTTCGAGATGACCGGCACCGGCCTGCGGGAGGTGACCAATCCGTCCGAGATGCTGATGCCGATGCATGAGCAGGGACTCAGCGGCACGGCGGTCGCTGCCATGCTGGACGGCCTGCGGCCCTTCCTCTTCGAGGTGCAGGCGTTGGTCAGCACGGCCGCCTATGGAACGGCGCAGCGCAGCGCGACCGGCTTCGACGTGCGGCGGCTGAACATGCTGCTGGCCGTCCTGGAGAAGCGGGCCGGTTTCAAACTGAACATGAAGGACGTGTTCCTGAACATGGCCGGCGGTCTGCGGGTGGCGGATCCGGCCTGCGACCTGGCCGTCGTCTGTGCCGTGCTCTCTTCGAATTTCGATTTCGCCATTCCCTCCGATGTCTGCTTCGCCGGCGAGGTCGGCCTGAGCGGCGAGATCCGTCCCGTCACCCAGGTGGACCGCCGTGTCACGGAAGCGGCCCGGCTGGGTTTCAAGAAGATTTATCTTTCAAAATACGCCTCCCTGGACAAGAGCGCGGCCGGCGGCATCGAAGTCGTCAAGGTCGCGGATATCCCGGCGCTGGTCCGCGCCGTTTTCAAAGGATGAGAAGATTTCTGGCTATCGCGGCGGCGGTCATGCTGGCCCTGCCGCTGGGCGCCCAGCAACGGGCGGTCAGCCGGGCGGAAGATGCGCCCGGCCGGGTCCGCCGCTATATCGATATCGTAGCGAAAGGGGCGGCCTTGCAGGGTTCCGTCATCAGTGTGCTCGCCGTCCGGGCGGGCGGCGATACCGTCGTCGCTTACGGCAGCGGCCAGCGGATGATTCCCGCGTCCAATACCAAACTGGTTACCACCGGCCTGGCCCTGCATGAACTCGGTCCCGACTACCGGTTCGAAACCCGGATCGGCTGCAGCGGCCGGATCGAAGACGGGGTCCTGAAAGGAGACGTATACATCATCGGCGGCGGTGACCCGACGATCGGGACGAAAGATACAGCTGCCACGCCGCTCCAGACGCTGTTCGCCCGGTGGAAGAAATATCTGTCGGATGCCGGAATCCGCCGGATCGAAGGGCGGGTGATCGGTGACGGCCGGTATTTCGACGGCCCGCTCGAGAGTGACAGCTGGGCGTACCAGGACCTGGGTACCTATTACGGAACCGGCGGCAACGGACTGAGTTTCTACCGGAATATCCTGGATGTCCAGGTCGCTGCCGGCGCCAAGGTCGGCGATCCGGTCAAGGTCACGCCGTCCTATCCGGAACTGCCCTGGATGCAATACGGCAGCCTGGCCCGGACCTCTGCCAAGGGTACCGGGGACAAACTGTACCTGTTCAATACGGACCTGGCTCCGGTTGCGGAAATGCGGGGGACCTTTGCCATCGACCGGCAGCCGAAGAAAGAGGAATGCAGCAACAAGTTCGGCGCGATGACCTGTGCGCACTACTTCCGGAACTACCTGGAAAAGAACGGGATTCCGACGGGCGGCATCGCGGATGTCGATCCGGAGGGGCGGCTCCGCTCCGATGCGTTCCAGGCGGTCGGCACTCCGGCGGACAGCATCCGGATCCTCGGGTCGACCCTTTCGCCGGCGCTTCGGGAGATTGCGAAGATCACCAACGACCGCAGCGATAACTTCTATGCCGAGACCCTGTTCCGGGCCTTGTCCCGGGTCGGGAAAGGTTCGGCCGATTACCTGACCGCCCGCGATGCGGAGGCTGCGGCGTTCCGCCGCATGGGCCTGGATCCGGCGCAGGTGCGGATCGTCGACGGCAGCGGCCTCGCCCGGGACAACTGGATTTCCCCGGATTTCATGTGCCGTTTCCTGCGAAGGATGATGGATTCCCCTTCCTTCGGGGATTATGCGGCGTCCCTTTCCAGTCCCGGACAGCCGGGCAGTTACGCCACCCGCCTGCAGAATGAAGCGAAGGATCTCAAGGAGCGGATCCTGTACAAGAGCGGCTCCATGGAGGGTGTCCGTTGCTACAGCGGCTACATCATCCCGACCGACGGCGGAAAGGAAGATACGATTGTCTTTTCGGTCATGGTCAACAACTGCCTGTCCCCGTCCTGGAAGCATCTGCCGGTCATCGACAAGATCATCGCCTTGATTGCGATGGAAAATTAACCTACCTTTGCAGGGAATAACAGAATCTGATATGAGCAAAAGAGTTTTGGTTTCTGGCGGCGCCGGGTTCATCGGCAGCCATGTTACCGTCGAACTGATCGAGGCCGGCTACGACGTCGTCGTCGCCGACGATTTTTCCAACAGCGACAGGACTTGCTATGACGGCGTCCGGAAGATTACCGGCCGCGAGGACATCCCGCTGGTCGAGATGGATTTCTGCGACCTGGAAGCGACGCGCAAGCTGTTTTCGGACTATGCCATCGATGCGGTGATCCATTTCGCCGCCTTCAAGGCCGTCGGGGAATCCGTCGCCGAACCGGTCAAGTATTACAGCAACAACCTGACAAGTTTCCTCAATGTCATCCAGGCCGGCCGGGCTGCGGGGTGCAAGAACATCCTGTTCTCCTCCTCCGCCACCGTATACGGCGAGCCGGATACCGTGCCGGTAACGGAAAAGACCCCGCGCAAACCGGCGACGTCTCCTTACGGCAATACCAAGCAGATGTGCGAAGACATCCTCCGCGACAGCGTCCTGGCGTACAAGGGGCTGCGCGGCATCGCCCTCCGCTATTTCAATCCGATCGGCGCCCACCCGTCCGCCCTCATCGGCGAACTGCCGCGCGGCGTACCGAACAACCTCGTCCCCTTCATCACCCAGACGGCGATCGGCAAGCGGGAGTGTCTCAGCATCTTCGGCAACGACTATCCGACGCCGGACGGGACCTGCCTGCGCGATTACATCGACATCGTCGACCTGGCCAAGGCCCATGTCTATGCCGTCCGCAGGATGCTGGATGGCCGGATGGAGGAAGACTATGAGATTTTCAACGTCGGTACTGGCCGTCCCGTTTCCGTGCTCGAACTGGTCAATGCCTTCGAAAAGGTCAACAACCTCAAGCTGAATTACAAGTTCGCTCCGCGCCGCCCCGGCGACGTGACGGCGATCTGGGCCGATCCGACCCTTGCGAATGAGAAACTGGGCTGGAAGGCGGAGCGCACCGTCGAACAGACGCTGGCATCTGCCTGGGCTTGGGAAAAGCACCTGGCCGGCAAGTAATCCGCTGCCAGACAGAAAACAGAAGAAGGGGATGACCAAAACAGACTTTTGGTCATCCCCTTCGGGTTTCTCAACCCCCACCGGCTTCGCCGGAGCCCCCTTTCAGGGGGCATTCGGCCTCCGGCCGGTCGCCGTTGGCGACTTTTTAGTCGGGTACTTCTTCCGTTGGTGCTGTAAGGGGGAAGTCTTTATTTCTTGGCGGCGGCAACGATGCCACTGAGGCGCTCATAGAGGGCGTCCACTTTCTCGAACATCTCCTTGCGGAGACCGGCGAAGTATGCGCGCTTGCTGCCTTCCACCTGTGCGTTGGCTTTGTCTTTGAGGTCATTGTAGAGGTCGACCGCTTCTTCGATGATCCCGGCAATTTGGTCGGAATCCTGCTGCGGGTTGAGGCAGAGGAAGAGGGCGCAGTCATCCACGAATTCGCCGACGAAATACTCGACGTCTTTCTTAAAGTCACGTAAATTCATAACGCTATGTTTTGGTTCGATGCAAAGATACGAATATTTTTCAGATTCTTCGTCGCTTCGCTCCTCAGAATAAAAGAAGTCTGCGTCGTGGCTTATTGATGGGAACGGATTTTTATGGAGCCGGGTGGCCGTGCCGTCGCTGTTCGCCGTGGTCATCCGGGTGAAGGATGTCGGCGGGACCGCCTCAACTATTTGTATTCTTTGCTGAAATATGTATCTTTAAACCGGCAAAGCGGAGTGACCGGAAAAAAATGGGGGAATCCTGTTATTTTGCTGCATCCGGAAAGAATAGCCTGATAATCTGTAGAACGTAACGCACTAAAATCTAAATCGAATGGAAACAAAACAATCCAACCTCTCCAGGTTGCTGCCCATCATGTTCACCTTCTTCACCATGGGATTCGTGGACATGGTCGGTACTGCGACCAACTATGTGAAGGCTGACTTTGCGCTGTCGGACACGGTGGCCAACTTCCTGCCGTCCATGGTGTTCCTCTGGTTCTTCTTCCTGTCCGTCCCGACCGGATTGATGATGAACAAGATCGGCAAGCGTAAGACGGTGCTGCTCAGCCTTGTCGTGACGGCGCTGGCCCTGGCCCTGCCGATGTGCGCATTTTTCATCAAATCGATGTACACCTTCCCCGTCATGCTGGTTTCCTTCTGCCTGCTGGGTATCGGAAACACATTGATGCAGGTGTCCCTCAATCCGCTCATCACATGCATCGTGAGCGGTGAGAAACTGGCGAGCACGCTGACCTTCGGCCAGTTCGTCAAGGCCATCGCCTCGTTTGTCGCTCCGCTCATCGCCGGCTGGGCCTCCGTGCAGTACCAGAGCTGGCTTCCGCTGTGCCTGATCTTCCTGGTGTTCGCCGTCATTGCCGTGTTCTACCTGGGCGGGACCAAGATCGAAGAAGAGATGCCGAAAGACAAGTCCTCCGGCTTCATCGAGTGCCTCAAACTCCTTGGCGACGGGTCTGTGCTCCTGCTTTTCCTCGGCATCGTGGCGCATGTCGGCATCGATGTCGGCGTGAATACCTGCGCCCCGAAGATCATCATGGAACGCCTTGCCCTTCCGCTGGAGAAAGCCGGTGTCGCGACCAGCATCTATTTCCTGTTCCGTACGCTGGGCTGCTTCTCCGGTTCCTTCATCCTGGCGAAATACCCGCTGAAAAAATTCTTTGCAATCAGTGTTGCCTGCATGGTGCTGTCGATGATCGGGCTGTTTGCCTGCCATACGCTGATCGGGCTGTACATCGCGATCGCCCTTGTCGGCTTCGGCAACTCCAACATCTTCTCAATGGTCTTCTCCAAGGCGCTCCTGTACCTGCCGGAGAAGAACAATGAACTTTCCGGCCTGATGATCATGGGCCTGATCGGCGGTACGGTCTTCCCGCTGCTGATGGGCGTGCTCTCCGATGCGATGGGCAGCCAGACCGGCTCCGTGATCGTCATCAGCCTGGGCGTCGTTTACTTGATCTATCTGGCTCTTACATTCCTAAAAAAAGAGAACGCATGAAGAAAAAAGTGATCGTCGGGATCGGTGAGATCCTCTGGGACATGCTCCCGACCGGCAAGGCCCTGGGCGGTGCGCCGGCCAATTTTGCCTACCATGCCAAGCGACTCGGCGAAGAAGGCTGGGCCGTCAGCGCCATCGGCGACGACCCGCTCGGACGCGAGATCATGGACATCGTGGGGGAGAAGCGGTTGAACAACCTGATCGCTGTGACGGACAAGCCCACGGGCACGGTACAGGTTACCCTGGACGCCCACGGTGTCCCGACTTACAACATCATGGAGGATGTGGCCTGGGACAACATTCCGTTCACTCCGGAAATGGAAGCCCTGGCCAAACGGGCCGATGCCGTTTGTTTCGGCTCGCTGGTGCAGCGCATGGGTTCGCGCGACGCCGTCCTGAAGTTCCTGCATGCCACGCGTCCGGAAGCCCTGCGCGTATTTGACATCAACCTCCGTCAGCACTACTACTCGAAGGAAGTGCTCGATACGTCTCTCCGACTGGCCAACATCCTCAAGATCAACGATGAGGAGATCCGCATCGTGGCGGACATGTTCGGTCTGGAGGGAGATGATACAGCCGCTTGCCGGGCCCTTGTGGACCGCTATGCCCTCCGACTTGTCATCCTGACAAAAGGCGCGGACGGAAGCGAAGTCATCACGGCAACCGAAGCCATCCCGCAGACGGTCGGCAAGGTTGAGGTGGTCGACACCGTCGGTGCCGGTGACTCGTTCACTGCGGCTTTCGTGGTGTCGTACCTGCGCGGTGATCCCCTGTCGGAGGCGCAGCGCCTGGCCAATGAGACGGCCGCGTATGTCTGCTCCTGCAAGGGAGCGATGCCGCTGTAATCAAAATAAAGAAAACGAATTGATTTTTATAAGGATTTTACAACAATGAAGTTCAATTGCATTGCTCTTGTTTGCGCTCTCCTGCTTGCGTCCTCTTCGATGTTTGCTGCAGAGCATGTCCGCGGCCAGCTGAAAGCCGGTGCAGCCAAGGTGGATGTCACCCCGTCTCCGGACCAGCTCCGTCCGAATTCCTACGGTATCCTGGACCATACCCATGTGCGTGCCATCGTCTTTACGAACGGTACCACCATCGCCGGTCTGGCCAATGTCGACGGCAATACAAACCAGCGTGTGATCGATGCCGTCAACGAACGCCTCGAGAAGGAATTCAAGATTCCCGCCGGCAACATCATTTACAGCAGTACGCATTGCCATTCTACCGGTACTGTCCCGCAGGACGAGTTGATCGAGAGGACGTACCAGGCCGTCAAACAGGCTTATGAAAACATGGTCCCCGCCAAGGTCGGCGTCGGCAACGGCGTCTGCTACCTGAACGTGAAGCGTGATCTTTTCGATCCCGAGCGTGGCACCTGGTGGGAAGGCCCCGATTATGACGGAAAGTCTGACAAGACCGTCGGCGTGATTTACTTTGAGAGCATGGACGGCAAGCCGATCGCGACCTACTACAACTATGCGATGCATGCCGTCATCACGGGGCAGCTGGACATGATCACTGTTGATTTCCCCGGCAAGTCCGAGGAATACATCGAGTCCGCCTACAAGGATGATTTTGTGGCGATCTTCGCTTCCGGTGCAGCGGGTGACCAGAATCCGCTGTATTTCCAGCAGACTTTCGACCTGCGGGATATCCGCATTGCGGATTATGCCAAGCGCGGCGAGGACATTTCCAACAAGATGCCTCCGGGCGGTACCGGCCTGGACCGCAACGATCCTGAAACCGCCCGCCTGATGGGTGAACAGAAGCGGATGGCGGAGAGTTATGGCCAGCTTCTGGGAGAAGAAGTTCGTTATGTCATCATGATGATGCGCCGTTTCGAGTCGGATGTGACCCTCGAAGCCAGCCGCTCGCATATCACCGTGCCGGGCCGTCGCCAGACGAACGGCGGTGGACGTGCCGGCTATGCCGGTGAATATGTAGATGCAGATCCGATTACCCTGGAACTGGGTCTGGTGATGTTGGACAACATCCCCATCTGCGCGGTCGCCGGCGAGGTGTACAACCAGATTGCCGTGGATCTCAAGAACAAGTCCCCGTACAAGTTCACGATGATGACGACCATTACGGACGGTCACAACCAGGGTCGGGGCGGCTACATCCCGGACGATGAGTCTTATGGCGCCGAAGTCTTTGAAGTGCTGAGTTCCGGCTATAAGCAGGGATATGCCCAGAGCGGTATCGTGAACGGTCTGCTCGACATGATCCACGCTGCTACGCACTGATGAACCGATACCGGCCGGTCCTGCCGGATATAACTATTGCGTCCTCCTGTGGCATTGCCTGCACAGGAGGACGCATGGTATAGGGGCGGTGCGACTACAGCGTCTTCACCAGCTCGTCGAGGGATTTTCGGACGGAATGCAGTTCCGTGGGCTTGCCCGCGCCCGACTCCGGATAACCGAGGGCCAGGAGGGCGTACACGCCGTGTTCCCGCGTCTCCGGGAGGACCTCCCGGATCTTGCTCGGGTTGAAGTCCCAGATCCACATGTTCGCCAGCCCGGCATCTGTCGCCGTAAGCATCAGGTGGGTGAGCATGATGGCCGCATCGGTCTTCGCCGCGTTGACACCGTCGCTCTCGCGGATCCAGGCCTCTTCGTTCCGGCAGCCGACGATGAGGACGACGGGCGCGTTGTAGCAGGGATGAACCGTCCGCAGGCGGGCGAGGGCATCTTCGCTCTTGACAACCCAGATCCGGGTAGGCTGGAGGTTACTGGCGGAAGGTGCCAGCCGGCCGGCTTCCAAAACCATGTTCAACTTCGTCTCCGGGACCGGATAATTGGAAAAGGCATGGCAGGAATACCGGCTTTCCAGGATACGCATGAACGCATCGGAGCCATAATGATATTTGGTGATCTTCTGCTGCACGTCGGAAAAGGCGGCGCGGTTCATGATTTTGCCGAGGTTGCCCATGCGGCTGAGAAAACTCTTTTTCATTTTCGGTTCGTTTTTCAGTGTTTCAGTATGTAGGGTTAGCGGACGGTGTTATACTCCCATGATGGCCTTGACCAGGAAGTATACCAGCGGGATGGAGACGGCGAACACGCCGATGATGTCGAGGATGACGCCCGCCTTGATCATCTTCGTGATCGGGATGTAGCCGGAAGAATAGACGATGGCATTCGGCGGCGTGGAAACCGGCAGCATGAAAGCCAGCGAGGTACAGAGGGCCATGACGACGCAGACCGGCAGCGGGCTGAAGCCCAGCGAAGCAGCGGTGGCGATGGCGATCGGGCCCATCAGGTTGGCGACGGCGGTGTTGGAGGTCAGCTCGGACAACAGCAGGGCCGTGACTGCGAACACGGTGAGGAACAGGTACTCGGACGGCTGGCCGCCCAGCGCGCTGGTCAGCGACTCGCCGATCCATTGCGAAAGGCCGGTGGAGAACACCATGCCGCCGATGGCCAGACCGCCGCCGAAGAGCAGCAGCGTACCCCAGTCGATACCTTTTACGCCTTCTCTCCAGCTGAGCGTCATCTCACCCTTCTTGAGATCCGTCGGCATGAGGAACAGCAGCAAGCCGCCGATCATCGCCGCGATGGCCTCCGGGAAGTGGCTGTTGTAGGCCTGCGCAAAGTCCGGATTGATGGCGTTCGGAGCGATGTTCTGGACGGCGCTGAGGATGCCCGGGAGGACCCACAGGACAACGGCGACGCAGAACGCGATGAGGGTGTTCTTCTGGGCGCGCGTCCAGGCACCGAGGCCTTGCTTGCGCCGCTGGATGAACTCCTGCGCACCGTCGATGTGCTTCACGTCGGCAGGGAACATCCGCAGAAGGACGAAATAAGTGATGACAAAGTAAAGCAGCATGGCAATCAGGCCCCATACCATCCAGTTGAAGAAGGTGATCTGGGGTGCCTCGGGCGCGAGTTCCCGGAGGAAGCCGATCATGATGATGTTCGGGGGCGTGCCGATCGGGGTCAGGACGCCGCCGATCGAACAGGCGTACGCCGTCATCAGCATCAGGCCGGTGGAATATTTGTATTTGCTCAGGTCAATGATCTTGCCGTTGGCGGCCATCATTTCACGGATGGCTTCCAGCAGACCGAGCGCGATCGGGAACATCATGGCGGCGGTGGCGGTGTTGCTGATCCAGCCGGAGCAGAGCATACATGCGAGACCGATGGCCAGGAAGATCCGGCGCGGTGAGTCGCCCACCCATTTCATGGACATGATTCCGTACGCAATGCGTTTGTCCAGTCCGTTGACCATCATGCCTTTGGCGATCAGGAAGCCGCCCATGAACAGGAAAATCATCGGATTGGCGAAAGCCTTGAACGCATCGGTCGCCGACACGACGCCGAAGATGACGCAGAGCGTCGGACCCAGCAGCGAGGTGACAGGGATCGGTACTGGCTCGCAGATCCACCAGAAGGCCACGAACGTCACGATGGCGAGCAGTTTGTGGGCTTCCGGATTGTCGGCTAGGCCGGCAATGGGGAGGAAATAGACCAACAGGGCGCAGATAGGCCCGAAAATCGCTCCGACAATGTGCCTTTGTCGGTCAAAAGAAGATTCATGTACGGCTTTTTGTTTCATAATCAATGCCTGTTTATGTTCAACTTTGTACAGAATGACAGTATCTTCAGGGACGTCCCGTCTCGGGATGGTCAGTGGGTTCAGCGTTCTGGAATGTTTTTCAGGGTATGAAAAACGGTGAAGCTTTTCAAAGCTTGAACACAAAGGAGCATTTCAACGTGTGAAAACAAGAAGTCTCTCAGCGATTGAATGCAACGAAGTTTTTCTGCGTTTAGGCGGACGAATCGTCATGATGTCCGGTGCAGCCCCTCCAATCGGACCGGAAATATGACGGGAAGTTGACTCAAATATACGATAAAAGGATCAACAAACCAAATTTTTGGATGGAATTCTGTGTCTGCGGAAGGCGCGACGACCCAAAAGCAAAACCGCCGCAGACGCCCCTGAAACGGGTTTTCTGCGACGGTTTGCATACGTTAGAGCCTCTGTCAGAAATAATACGGCGATCGGGTCAGCGGCGTGACGTCGGATGAACCGAGAACCCGCCGGGCTGTCAGCAGGCGGTAGGAATTTTCATAATAATCGGGTGCCGTGCTGATCAGGGAGTTGATCCGGACGACCTGCGAGGAGTGGATGAACCGGTCGCCGCCGATGTACAGGCCGACGTGGGTGACCTTCCCGGTCTCCTTGTTGCCGAAGAACAGCAGGTCGCCGCTCTGGAGCGTGGAGAAGTCGCCTTCCAGGACATGGCTGACATCGACGCTTTGGCCCAGCTGGACCATCTGGGAGGCGTTGCGCGGAAGCAGCAGTCCGTTCAGGAAGAAGGAATGCTGGACAAGGCCGCTGCAGTCGAATCCTTTCGGGGAGTTCCCGCCCCACAGGTAAGGGACGCCGACATACTGGCGGGCCGTCTCGATGATGGCCGCCGCCGTAGGGTTGGCTGCCGCCGCCCAGTCGGAGAATTCCGCCAGGTCGGAGGCCGGGACCCAGCCCTGGCGGCCGTCCGGCAGGATGACCCCGCAGAAGGTCCCTTTCTTTTTCGGCGTCATTTTCTTGCCGCCTCCGTACATGTTGATCTTCAGCACCCCGTCCATCCGGAGCAGGTCACCGGCCACCAGGTCGGACAAGCGGTCCGACTTGGCGTTGGCCTCGGCATAAACATGGGAATATTCCGCCGTGCAGATGTACTTCATGGCTTCCCGGTAGCCTTCCGGCATCGGGGCGAGGGCCAGGACATTGACCCAGGCCGTATAATCCGGGGTGACGATCCGGCGCCAGTAGGACGTGCTGTCGATGATGGCGACGGGCGTGCCCATGAGAGACTGGGTCTCCAGGGCGGATTCATAATCCGGTTCGGCCCGGAGCTGGGCGACGGACAGGTTGATGACAGCGTCCTGGGTCTGGGCGGCGGCGCCGGCTCCCAGCAGGATCAGGGTCAGGAGGATGAGCATCTTTCTCATGATATGCGTTACTTGTTTCTGTTCCGCCACAAGGCGGTCATGTCCTCGAGGGTCTTGCCCTTCGTCTCCGGAACGAGCCGCCAGACGAAGAGAGCCGCCGCGATGCAGATGATTCCGTACAGCGCGTAGGCGAAGAAATGGCCGAAGTTCTCGCCCATCGACCCCAGTTTCATGCTGTACATCGGCACGAAGGTGGAGGAGACGATGAAGTTGAAAATCCACTGGAAGGCTACGGCGATGGCCGTCGCCTGCGAACGGATCGTATTCGGGAACAGTTCGGCGATGTAGACCCAGCAGATCGGTCCCCAACTGAACATGAAGCAGGCGCTGTAGACCATGATGCTGACGACCGGGACGATGGCGGGAAGGGTGGTGACATTGGACAGGGCGACGCCGAGGGCGCCGAGAGCCATGCCCAGCGAACCGGTGATCAGCAGGGGCTTGCGGCCCAGTTTCTCGACGGTGAAGACGGCAACGAGGGTAAAGGTGATGTTGATGATACCCATGATGACCGTCTGGGCCATCGGATTGCCCATGCCCATCGATTCGAAGATGCGGGGCGCGAAATATAGCACGGCGTTGATGCCGATGATCTGCTGGAAGACGCTGAGCATGCAGCCGATGAAAATCACCATCGGGCCGTAGGCGAAGAGTTTCTCGGTCTTCTCGACGGCGGTCGCCTTGATTTCGGCGAGGATTTCGCGGGCCTTGGCCTCTCCGTTGATGTTGCTCAGGACGGTCAGGGCCTTTTCGTCCTGTCCGTTCATGGCCAGGTAGCGCGGCGTCTCCGGAACAAGCAGGATCAGCAGGGCAAAGAGTCCGGCCGGAACGGCTTCGGAAACGAACATGACCCTCCAGCCGACCTGCTGCGTCCATTCGACGACGGCCGGATCATTGACATGGGACTGGACGATCAGGTAGTTGACGAAGTAGACGACCAGCTGGCCGAAGATGATGGCGAACTGGTTCCAGGACACCAGGGTGCCTCTCTTGTTGGCAGGAGCGACTTCGGCGATGTACATCGGGCAGAGGGCCGAAGCGAGGCCGACGCCGATGCCGCCGAGGATGCGGTAGCCGTTGAAGGCGAAGAGCAGTCCGCGGGTGGCGACTCCTTTCTGGAAGAAAAGGAATTCCGGATAATAGGAGCCCAGGGCGGACAGGAGGAACAGGATGCCGGCGATGAAGAGGGACCGCTTGCGGCCCAGCCGGGCGGCGAGGACGCCGGAAAGCAGGGCGCCGATGACGCAGCCGATCAGCGCGCTCGAGGTTGTGAACCCGTGCAGGCCGTTGGTATACGTAAAGTCGGACGCCTGCTGGAAAAAGTTCTGCATGCCTTTTTCCGCGCCGGAGATGACAGCTGTGTCATATCCGAAGAGCAGGCCGCCGATGACCGCCACGAGGACGATCGAGAACAGGTAGCCTGCACTTCCTTTTTGTCTGTAGTCCGCCATCGGTTATTTGCAGTAAAGGGCGACGATCGTCTCGTAGAGTTCCTGCTTGCCGGAGGTCTGTTTCGGCTCGCCGTTCTCCTTGGCATAGGCGACGAGGTCCTCGAGACTGAGTTTGCCTTCTTCGAATTCCTTGCCCTTGCCGCTGTCGAAAGACGCATAGCGCTTCTTGAGCATCTCCGGAATCGGGGACTGCTCGCAGATGGCGGCCGCATTGATCAGGGCGCGGGCCAGGGCGTCCATGCCGCTGATGTGGGCGATGAAGATGTCCTCCGGATCCGTGGAGTTGCGGCGGAGCTTGGCGTCGAAGTTGGTGCCGCCGTTGCCGAATCCGCCGTTGCGGATGATCTGGAGCATGGCCTGGGTCAGTTCGAAATTGTCGATCGGGAACTGGTCGGTATCCCAGCCGTTCTGGGCGTCGCCGCGGTTGGCGTCGATGCTGCCGAGCAGGCCGTTGTCGACGGCGACGGCGAGTTCATGCTCGAAGGTATGGCCGGCGAGGGTCGCGTGGTTGACTTCGATGTTGACCTTGAAATCCTTGTCGAGTCCGTTGGCGCGGAGGAAGCCGATGACGGTCTCCGTGTCGACGTCGTACTGGTGCTTGGTCGGCTCCATCGGTTTCGGCTCGATCAGGAAGGTGCCGGTGAATCCATTGGCGCGGGCATAGTCGCGGGCGGCTTTCAGCATGCCGGCGAGGTGGTCCTTTTCGCGCTGCATCATCGTGTTGAGGAGGCTGGAGTAGCCTTCACGGCCGCCCCAGAAGACATAGTTCGAACCGCCGAGCTTGATCGTCGCGTCGATGGCGTTCTTGATCTGGACGGCTGCGCGGGCGACGACGTCGAAGTCCGGGTTCGTGGCGGCGCCGTTCATGTAGCGCTTGTGTCCGAAGACGTTGGCCGTACCCCAGAGGAGCTTGATCGGGGTGCCTTCCATCTTGGCCTTGACATAGTCGGTGATCTCCTTCATGCGGGCCTCATACTCTTCGATGGTGTCGCCTTCCTCGACGAGGTCGACGTCGTGGAAGCAGAAATATTCGATGCCGAGTTTTTCCATGATCTCGAAACCGGCGTCCACCTTGTTCTTGGCGCGGCACATCGGGCAGGCACCCTCGTCCCATGCGTAGGTGCGGGTCTGTCCGCCGAACTGGTCGCCGGAGGCGGCACCCAGGGTGTGCCACCAGGCCATGGCGAATTTCAGCCAGTCTTTCATCTTCTTGCCGAGGATGACGCGATCCGGTTCATAGTAATGGAAAGCCATCGGGTTTTTGCTGTCGGGACCCTCGAACGGGATCTTTCCGACCTGCGGGAAGTACTCTTTCATAATTCGTTCTGTGTTATTGTTTTTGTTATTGCAGATCTTTTTCCAGTTCCGTCTTCCAGGCGGCGTATGCCTCGGCGTATTCTTCCTGGCAGACCGGTTCGATGACCTCCAGCCGTTCCAGGGTGGAGAAGGCCTCGTGGTGGTCCTTGTAGATGCCGGCGCCGATGCCCGCACCCTTCGCTGCGCCGATGCTGCCGTCGGTGTCGAACAGTTCGATCGTCGCTCCGGTGACGCCGGCCAGGGCTTCGCGGAACACCGGGCTCAGGAACATGTTGGCCTTGCCGGCGTGGATCTTCCGGATGTCCATGCCCATGTCGGCCATGATGTCCATACCGTATTTGAAGGAGAAGACGATGCCTTCCTGGACGGCGCGGATGATGTGGCTGCGGCTGTGGATGTTGAAGTCCAGGCCGAAGATCCGGCAGCGGGTCTCACGGTTGCCCAGCATGCGTTCCGCCCCGTTGCCGAAAGGCAGGATGCCGACCCCTTCGCAGCCGATCGGGACGGCCGCGGCGATCTGGTTCATCTGGGTATAGTGGAAGTCTTCGTTGCACACGTTCTGGCGTACCCAGGAGTTGAGGCGGCCGGTGCCGTTGATGCAGAGCAGGATGCCGAGACGGTCCTGTTCCGCGCTGTGGTTGACGTGGGCGAAGGTGTTGACCCGGGACAGCGGGTCATAGTTGACATGGCCCGAGACGCCGTAGACGACGCCGGAGGTGCCGGCGGTCGAAGCGATTTCTCCCGGTTCGAAAACGTTGAGGGACAGGGCGTTGTTCGGCTGGTCACCGGCCCGGTAGGTAATCGGGATTCCTTCCCGGAGTCCGAGTTCCTCGGCGGCGGAGCGGCTGACGCGGCCCTGCTCGGCGAAGGTCGGGACGATGTCCGGCAGGATGTCCTGCGGGAAACCGAACCAGTCCATCAGGAATCCGGCGACCTTGCCTTCCTTGAAATCCCAGAACATGCCTTCCGACAGGCCGCTGACGGTGGTGCAGGCCGTGCCGCTCAGTTTCAGGGCGATGTAGTCGCCCGGCAGCATGATCTTGTGGATGCGCTGGTAGAGCCGGGGCTCGTTTTCCTTGACCCAGGCGAGTTTGGCGGCCGTGAAGTTGCCCGGTGAGTTGAGCAGGTGGCTCAGGCATTGCTCCTCGCCCAGGGCCTCGAACGCCCGGTTGCCGTACGGGACGGCGCGCGAGTCGCACCAGATGATCGACGGGCGGAGCGGCTGCATGTCCCGGTCGACGCAGACCAGGCCGTGCATCTGGTAGGAGATGCCAATCGCCGCGATGTCCCGCGCGACGGACGAGGTGTCCGGCTGGCGGCCGGTGCCACTGATATTGCCGGGTTTCAGGCCGGCGGCCTGCGCCAGGACCTCCTTGGTGACATACTTGAGGTTCTGCCACCACATTTCCGGTTCCTGCTCAGCCCAGCCGGGCTGTTCCGACAGGATCGGGGCTTCTAATTTGGGATAGTAGGAAGTTGCGACGCATTTTCCGGTCTGGGCGTCGACGATGGAAGCCTTGACCGAGGAGCTTCCGACATCATATCCGAGGAGGTACATTTCAATTGCTTTCGTTTAGACATTCGCAAATTTAACATTTTTCCCGAGAAATCGATACGTGTGCGCGCATTCCGTTGATTATTTCTCGAATCAGGAAAAAAGTGCTATCTTTGCAAGAATATAAATAATTCATGACCATGCAGCGTTTCGTAACTTCAGAAATCCCTGAAGGCTTGACCTTCGACGACGTTTTGTTGATCCCGGCCCGCTCGGAAGTTCTTCCGAGAGACGTGGACGTCACGACCCGGTTTACCCGGGATATCACCATCCATACCCCGATCGTGTCCGCCGCCATGGACACCGTTACCGAGGCGGATCTGGCTATCGCGATGGCCCGCGCCGGCGGTATCGGCGTGATCCACAAGAACATGACCATTGAGGCCCAGTGCGAACAGGTCCGCCGTGTCAAGCGTGCGGAGAACGGCATGATCTATGATCCCGTCACGATCGCTCCCGACGCGACGGTCGGCGAGGCCCTTGCCATGATGGCGAAACACCACATCGGCGGCATTCCCGTCGTCGACGGCCAGGGTTACCTGATCGGCATCGTGACCAACCGCGACCTGCGTTTCCATGTCGACAACCGCCGTCCTGTCTCCGAGATCATGACGAAGGAGAACCTGATCACCGCCCGCAAGGGGATCAGCCTGACCGATGCGACGGACATGCTGATGCGCAGCAAAGTCGAGAAACTCCCGGTCGTCGACGAGAACAACCGCCTGGTGGGCCTGATCACCTACAAGGACCTGATGAAGATCAAGGACAATCCGATCGCGAGCAAGGATTCCCGCGGCCGTCTGCTGGTCGCCGCGGCCGTCGGTGTCAAGTCCGACACCATCCAGCGCATCGAGATGCTCCAGGCCGCCGGTGCTGACGCCGTTGTCATCGATACGGCCCACGGCCATTCCGCCGGCGTGCTCGACGTGATCGCCAAGACCTGCAAGGCTTTCAGCAAGAAGGATATCCAGATCGTCGCCGGTAACGTCGCGACCGCGGAAGGCGCCAAGGCGCTGGCTGATGCCGGCGTGGACGCTGTCAAGGTCGGCATCGGTCCCGGCTCGATCTGCACCACCCGCATCATCGCCGGCGTGGGCATGCCGCAGCTGACGGCCGTCATGATGGCCGCCGAAGCCCTCAAGGGCAGCGGTGTTCCGGTCATCGCCGACGGCGGCATCCGCTATTCGGGCGACATCACCAAGGCCCTCGCCGCCGGTGCCAGCACCATCATGGCCGGCTCCCTGTTCGCCGGAACCGAGGAGTCCCCGGGCGAGACCATCATCCTGAACGGCCGCAAGTTCAAGTCCTATCGCGGCATGGGTTCCCTCGAGGCCATGGAGAACGGTTCCAAGGACCGTTATTTCCAGGACATGGAAGCCGACATCAAGAAACTGGTCCCGGAAGGCATCGTCTCCCAGGTCCCGTACAAGGGTTCCGTCGCGGAAGTTGTCTACCAGCTGGTCGGCGGCCTGCGTGCCGGCATGGGCTATGTCGGCGCCGGCAACATCGAAGCGCTCCGGAATGCGAAATTCGTCCGCATCACCCATGCAGGCTTTGTCGAGAGCCATCCGCACGACGTGACCATCACCAAGGAAGCCCCGAACTATTCCCGATGAGACGCAGCCTTGTCCTCCTGGTCCTGACGGTCCTGTCCGTCTGTGCATGCAAGAGCGTATCCTCCTACATGCATGACGGGGAAGTCGTGGCCAAAGTGGGCAAGCACAAGCTTTACGCCGCCGAACTGGAGGAGTTCATCCCCGGCGGCGTCAGCACCGAAGACAGTACCCGGCTGGCGCTTCAGTACATCAACAACTGGGCTTCGGACCGCCTGTTCATGGACATGGCGGAGAGCGAACTGACCAAGGGGGAGAAGGACCTCTCCCGCGAGATCGAGGCCTACCGGAGTTCCCTGCTGAAGTACCGTTACGAGCAGAAGTACATCAACCAGCGCCTGGATACGGCGGTGGCCCGCCAGCAGATCGAGCAATATTATGAGGCCCATGCCGAGAACTTCCGGCTGGTCCGGCCGGTGGTCAAGGCCCGCTTCGTCCGCCTGTCCAAGGACTCTCCGAACCTGTCAGCCGTCCGCAGGAACCTGTCGGCGCAGGAAGATGACGACATGGTCGTCTCCGACTCCCTGACCTATGCTTCGGCGCTCCGCTACACCGATTACGGCCAGCGCTGGATCGATATTGCCGTCCTGGCGCGGGAGTTCGAAATCGACTATCTTTCCCTCCAGTCCGCCCTGAAGAACGGCATGGTCGAACTGCCCGACGGGAAAGGGAACATCGGCATCGCCTATGTCTCGGAAATGATCAAGGCGGGGGAGCCCGGACCGGTCGAATACTACGAGGACCAGATCCGGGAAACGATCCTCAGCACCAGAAAACAAACCCTGTTGTCCGGTTTGGAACGAGAGTTGATAGAAAAGGCCCGGAAACAGGAAAATTTTGTGATATATTGATATGAAGGCACTCAAAGTCATTTTGTCGGGCCTGCTGGCGGTCCTTGCGTCCGCCGCATACGCCCAGACATATCCGCAAGGCCTGGTCAACAAGACGATCGCGGTCATCGGCAACGAGATGATCACGATGTCGCAGCTGGAGCAGGAACTCCAGATGCAGCGCATGCAGGCGGGTTTCTACTCGGACAAGAACATGCGTTGCGAGATGCTGGAGCGTCTGCTGGAAGCGAAACTCTTCCTGATGCAGGCCCGCATCGACTCCCTGGAAGTCAACAACGACATGGTTGACAGCGAACTCAACAACCGTGTCGACCAGATCCGCTCCCAGCTCGGCGGAGACGAGCAGGTGGAAGAATATTTCGGAAAGCCGTTGTACAAGCTCCGCCAGGAATGGCGCAAGTCCCTGGAAGAATCCAGCCTTACCCAGCAGATGCAGAGCGACATCGCCAGCAAGGTGCCCGACCTGACCCCGCATGATGTCAAGGAATACATGGAGAACGCCGATCCGGATGACCTGCCGGTCGTCCCGATCCGGTACCAGCTGAGCCAGATCTGTATCTATCCGGACCGCGAAGCCGCGGCCCTGGCCGTGAAGGAGAAACTGCTGGACATCCGTGAGCGCATCCTGAACGGCGAGAAATTCGCCACCCTCGCGCGCATCTATTCCGAAGACCCGGGCAGCGCCCGCCGCGGCGGCGAACTCGGCATGGCCTCGAAGTCCATCTTCTGGCCGGCTTTCTCCGATGCCGCCATGTCCCTCAAGCCGGGCATCATCTCACAGATCGTCGAGACCCCGGACGGCTTCCACCTGATCGAAGTCCTCGAGAAGAAAGGCGACATGTTCAACGCCCGCCACATCCTCATGAAGCCGCAGTATACCGCCGATGACATGAACAAGGCCTTCAAGACTCTCGACAGTCTCCGCACAGAACTGCTGAACGGAGCCGTGACTTTCCCGCTGGCGGCCCGTTACTATTCCCAGGATCCTGCCACCCGTACCAACGGCGGCCAGATGGCCGACCCGAATACCGGTTCTTCCTATTTCGAGATCGACCAGCTCAAGCCCCAGGACTACCGTGCCATCAAGGACTTGAAGGAAGGCGAGATCTCCGAACCGGTCGAGTCCCTCGACAACGAAGGCCGGGACGGCAACACTGTCTACAAGATCATCAAGGTCGACAAGATCATTCCGGCCCATACCGCCACATTCGAGAACGATTTCAGCCAGATCGAGGGTTCCGTCCGCCAGGAAAAGGCCATGGCCGCCATCAATGCCTTCGTAGACGAGAAACTCAAGACGACGAAAGTCTACATCGATCCGATCTTCGCAGACTGCGACTTCTCCCGGGAGGGATGGAAGAAAGCCGTCAGCCAGGCTGCTGAGTGATCATGCGGAAACGGATTCTCCTGACCATCCTGCTGGCGCTCGCCGGCCTCGTGAGTCTTCCTGCCCAGAACAAGACGGAGCAGAAGGACTCGCTGGTCCGTCTGTTGAGTTCCAAGAACTTCTACCAGGATATCGACAGTTCGGGAGAGACCTACCGGGAAGTGTCCGGTGAGGCCCGTTTCCTCCACAACAATACCTTCCTGCTCTGCGATACCGCCCTGTGGCGGGTCGACCGGCAGATCATCGAGGCCGTCGGTCATGTCCGGATCCTCCAGGAGCAGACCGTCCTTTCCGGCGACAAGCTGACTTATTACATCGAACGGGATCTGGCAGAATTCCGCGGTTCCGTCGTGCAGCTCGAAGACAAGGACCACAATATGCTCCGGACGCGTCACCTGGACTACAACACCAAGGACAGTCTGGCGATTTTCCTGGGCGGCGGAGCCATGAAGGACAAGGACGGCCAGATCATCGAGAGCGAAGCCGGCACCTATGATGCGAAGTCGAAAATCTTCACCTTCGCCGGCAAAGTCAACATGTTCACGGACTCCGTCTTCATCCGGACCAGCCGGATGGTCTACGACACGGACCGGAACATGGCTACGTTCGACCAGAACATCGATGCCTGGAAAGATGATGACATGCTGTCCTCCCAGGCCGGCTGGTATGACCGCAACCGGGAACTGTTTTTCTTCCGGAACCGGGTCCATGGCATGACCCCCGACCAGGAAGTCTGGACGGATTCCCTCTATTTCTGGCGGAACACCCGCAATGTCGAGATGCAGGGTGTCTCCCAGCTGACCGATACGACCCGGAACGTCTTTGCGCTTGCCCGCCGCATGGAATACGTGGACTCGCTCTCCCGCATGGTCCTGACCCGGGACGCGGCGGTTGTCGGCATTACGCAGGAAAAAGGAGCGCCGAAAGATACGGTGTATTTCGGCGGGGATTCCCTGATCTACCGCACCGTCCCGATGTGCGACGTCTCTGAAGCCGCTGTCGGGAATGCAAAGAAACGGTTGGACGACCTGGCCCTGGACGCCGTGGCGAACTACCGGAAAGAAGCGGCCGAAGCGGCGGAAAAAGCCCGCCAGGAAGCCCTTCAGAACAATCCGGAACTGATGCAGAACCAACCACCGGCCGCTGCCGCACAGCAGCCGCCCGCGGGATTTGAAGTGCCGGAAGAGGAGCCGGAGGAGGACCTGGTGCCTCCTGCGGATTCGACTTTGCAGGCGCCGTTGGATTCCCTGGGCCGCGCCTTGACCGATACCCTTTCCTCCGCCTTGACCGACAGCCTGTCGCTGGCTCTGCCGGATTCGACGAAGATCGGATTTCTGACGGCGCTGGGCAATGTCCGGATGTTCCGGTCGGATATCCAGATGGCCTGTGATTCCCTGGTCTATACCGACCTGGATTCCCTGGTCCGCATGTACCGGGACCCGGTTGTCTGGAACGACGGCAACCGCCAGTATTCCGCGGACAGCCTGTATGCCGTGATCAAGAACCGGGTGCTGGAGAAGGCCAGCCTGATGTCCAACGCCTTCATCATCATCGAAGAAGAACCGGACAAGTGCTATGACCAGATCCGCAGTACGGAGATGCTGGCCTACTTCGACGGCGAGGGCGGCCTGCGCCGTTTCGATGCCCTGGGCGATGCTTCGGCCATCTTCTACCTGAAGGAAGACAGTACCTTCGCCACAGTCAACAAGAGCCAGGCGAAGATGCTCTATGCCCAGTTCCGGGACGGAGACATCGACCGGGTCTATTATTTCGACCAGGTGCAGAACGACGCCTCTCCGCTGGCGCAGATGAAGCAGGATGACCGGGTGCTGAAGGGTTTCAACTGGCTGCCGGACCGCCGTCCGAAGAGCAAGGAAGACATTACGCCGCTTTCCCTGCGTCCTTCGGAGCGGAAATCGTATGAATCCCGGCCCAAGGCCGAATTCAAGGAAACCGATATCTATTATCCGGGTTATATGTCCGGCGTATACAAGAAGATCCGTGAGCAGGAGGCCGCCAAGGCCCGCCGCCGGCAGGAACAGGAAGCGGCCAAGGCCCGGGAGGACTCCCTCCGTCTGCAGGATTCGCTTTCTATCGCCGACACCCTCGCCGATGCCGTCCTGCCGCCGGTCGACAGCCTGGCCGGGGAAACCCCTGTCCTTCCGGCTGCCGATTCGCTGGCATCGCCCGCCATCCCTGTCGCTACGGATTCCGTGGCCGTCCGGGATTCCGTCGCCGAGCCGGTCGTCCTGGATGCCGCAGCCTTGAAGAAGGCGGAACGCGAGGCTGCCCGTGCAGAGCGGGAAGCCGCCCGTGCCGCGCGCCAGGCCGCTAAGGAGGCCCGTTGGGCACGGCTGGACAGCCTGGATGCCGCCAAGGCGAAAGTCAAGGCGGACAAGGTCGCGGCCAAACTCCGGCAGAAGAAACTGAAAGCCTTGCAGGCGGCCGAGCGCCAGGAACGCAAGGACCAGGCGAAACTGGAGCGCTACCGCCGCAAGTACGAGGCCCGCAAGGCCCGTGAGGAAGAGCGCAAGCGCAAGAAAGAAGCCTCCGCGGCGGCGGAGGCTCTCAAGGATGAAAAGCCGGAATAATCGATTCCGGTTTTTTTATTTGATGACGCCGAGTTCGCGGCCGACCTTGATGAAGGCGGCGATGGCCTTGTCGAGGTGCTCCTTCTTGTGGGCGGAGGAGAGCTGGACGCGGATGCGGGCCTGGCCCTTCGGAACGACCGGATAATAGAAACCGGTGACGAAGATGCCTTCTTCGGCCATCTTGGCGGCGAATTTCTGGCTGAGCGGAGCGTCGTAGAGCATCACGGCGCAGATGGCGCTCTGGGTCGGCTTGATGTCGAAGCCGGCGGCGATCATCTTGTCGCGGAAGTAGGCGACGTTCTCCTGCTGGCGGTCATGCAGTTCGTTGCTCTCAGCGAGGATCTTGAACATTTCGATGGCTGCGGCGGCGATCATCGGAGGGATCGAGTTGGAGAAGAGATACGGGCGGGAACGCTGGCGGAGCATTTCGATAATCTCCTTGCGGCCGGTGGTGAATCCGCCGACGGCGCCGCCGAAAGCCTTGCCGAGGGTGCCGGTGAAGATGTCGATGCGGCCGTAGCAGTCGAACTGCTCGGCAACGCCGCGGCCGGTCTTGCCGACGACGCCGGCGCTGTGGCTCTCATCGACCATGACGAGGGCGTCATACTTTTCGGCGAGGTCGCAGATCTTGTCCATCGGGGCGACATTGCCGTCCATGGAGAAGACACCGTCGGTGCAGATGATGCGGAAACGCTGGGCCTGGGCTTCCTTGAGGCAGCGCTCGAGGTCTTCCATGTCGGCGTTGGCGTAGCGGTAGCGGACCGCCTTGCAGAGCCGGACGCCGTCGATGATGGAGGCGTGGTTCAGGGAGTCGGAGATGATGGCGTCTTCCGCGGTCAGGAGCGGCTCGAAGACACCGCCGTTGGCGTCGAAACAGGAAGCATAGAGGATGGTGTCCTCAGTATGGAAGAAGTCGGAGATCGCTTTCTCCAACTGCTTGTGGAGATCCTGGGTGCCGCAGATGAAGCGGACGGAGGACATGCCGTAGCCACGCTCGTCCATCGCTTTCTTCGCGGCCTCGATGAGGCGCGGGGAATCGGCGAGGCCGAGGTAGTTGTTGGCGCAGAAGTTCAGGGCGACACTGCCGTCTTCGAGGGTGATTTCCGCGCTCTGCGGAGAGGCGATGTTGCGTTCGTTCTTGTAGAGGCCGGCCTCTCGAATGGCCGTCAGTTCATCCTGCAGGTGTTTCTGGAATTTTCCGTACATGGTATTTTGTGTTTTTAGTGTCCTTTTGTCTTACAAATTTATGTTTTTTCGTTCAAAATCCCATAATTTCATCATTAATTCTACATTGTTTCCGAAAAAAACGTAAATTTGTGGACACATAATTAATGCAAGACTATAACATGAAAAATGTACTTGTAATAGGTTCGACCGGACAAATCGGATCCGAACTGACTATGAAACTTCGCGGCATGTATCCCGACGGGAACATCGTTGCGGGTTATATCCCGGGTGCCGAACCGAAAGGCATCCTTCTGGAAAGCGGTCCCGCCGAACTGGCCGACGTCCGCAACGCGCAGCAACTGGCCGCCATCGTGGACAAATACCGGATCGATACGATTTACAACCTGGCTGCCCTGCTGTCCGCCGTCGCCGAACGCAAACCGCTCCTCGCCTGGGATATCCAGATGAACGGCCTGATCAATATCCTGGAAGTCGCCCGCGAGAAAGGCTGCGCCGTCTTCACGCCGAGTTCCATCGGCTCCTTCGGTCCCGAGACCCCGCACATGAACACCCCGCAGGATACGATCCAGCGTCCGCGTTCCATGTACGGCGTGACGAAAGTTGCCACGGAACTGCTCAGCGATTACTATTTCCACAAATACGGCGTCGATACCCGTTCGGTCCGTTTCCCGGGCCTGATTTCGAACGTGACCCTGCCGGGCGGCGGTACGACCGACTACGCCGTCGAGATTTACTATGCCGCCGTCAAGGGCGAGGAGTTCGTCTGCCCGATCGCGGCCGGTACCTACATGGACATGATGTACATGCCGGATGCGCTCAAGGCCGCCGTCGATATCATGAACGCCGACCCGTCCCGGCTCATCCACCGCAACTCCTTCAATATTGCGTCCATGAGCTTCGATCCGGAGATCCTCTACAATAAGATCAGGGAAACGTATCCGGACTTCAAGATGCGTTACGATGTCGATCCGGTCCGCCAGGCCATTGCAGACTCCTGGCCGGACAAGATGGACGACAGTTGCGCCCGTGCGGAATGGGATTGGAAGCCGACCTACGGCCTCGACGAGATGACCGCCGACATGATCGCCTGCCTCAAGAAGAAATTCAATCTGTAAAAAAGGATATTCACTGTAACGAAAACCGGTTGCCTTCCTGCGAAGGCAACCGGTTTTATCTTGGAGCGGTTGGCTGCTAGAAGAGCATGCCGACACCGATTTCAATCTTGTTGATGGTCGTATAATCGGCGATCTTGGTGATGTCGTCAGTATAGCCGATGGATGCGAAGTAGTTGCCGAAACCAGCGCGGAGGCCGATCTGGTAGCCGATGGTGAAACGTTTGTAAACCTCGTCGCCCATATCATCCTTGCTGAAGAAGTTGGTGGATACGCTCTCATCCTCATGTTTTGCTTTAGCGCTTCCGAGGAGGTAGAGTTTACCATTCAGACCGGCATAAGGATACAGGGTGATACCCTCACCCAGCGGCAGGGCGTAAAGGACGTTGACCGGAACCTTGACACCCAGCAGCGTCTTCGTTGTGGTAACGCCGTGGTCTTTTTCCTTTTTATAGGTCAGATCGGCGAATACGCCATATTCGCCCAGAAGGGAAGACTGGAGCGGAGTCGCTTTGGTCCAGCCGATGGAGAAAGTGTTGTAACCTTCTTCGGAAACGGACGATCCATCATCGGAGTACTTGAAGGTAGTCGGGGCGTAGCCGGCCCAGATGGCGGAATAACCGTCGGCGCCGGAAGTGGTCCGGGAAGAACCGCCCATGAACTGGGCGGAAGCAGTCATCGTGCCGGCGAAGATCGCTGCGGCAGCGAGCATCATGTGAAGAGCTTTCATTTGTTTGTTAAATTTGAAGTTGATTGAAAAAGTAAGATTCCGTTTTATTTAGCGTACGGGGCAGGTGATGCGCCAGATGTTGGCGATGGCATCGGCGCTGCCGCGCTGACTGATGAAATAGATGTAGCGGCCGTCCTTGCTCCAGGCCGGGCTGAGATCGTCGGCGGCATGGTACGTCAGCTGCATCAGGCCCGTGCCGTCCATGCGGCAGAGGTAGATGTCCGTGTTCCAGTAGGTCCGGCCGGCGTTGTCCAGATGGCTGCCGCCGGTGAATACCAGCCACCTTCCGTCCGGCGATACGGACGGGGTGGAGAAGGAGATGTTCAGGTCGGAAACGATGCATTCCTCGATGCCGGTGGAGAAGTCGATCTTCCAGATTTCGCCCCTCCCTTCCGCATTCATCCGCGTGCAAAGGGCGGTATTCCCGTCAAGCATGCAGGGGTTGAGACCGGCCGAGTAGCTGGAGAGGAAATTGTCCTTGACGTCGTAACTCCAGAGGCTGAATCCGCGGGTCTCCTGGCGGGAGAAGAAAATCTTCGACATGTCCGGCACATAGACGGGGGAGTAATCCTGGCCGCCGCTGGTGATCTGCCGGCAGACGAAACCCTGGGAAGCGTCAGTCTGGAAAACCTGGCTGGTTCGTCCCATGGCCTCGGAGAAGAGGATGTATTGGCCGTCCGGCGAGAAGGAGAAGTCGTTTACCGCCGTCCGGCTGGTCCGCTGGATCGAAGATCCCTGACGGTCGATGTCCTTGACGAATACGTTGCTGGTATTGCTGCGGGCGGAAATGAAAGCCAGCCGGTCGCCTTCCGGGGAGATCTGGACGATCTTTCCGGTCGTCCAGTTGATGCCGGTGCGGGTCCGCCGGACCAGCGGCATGGCCACCTGGTCATTGTCCGCGGTGATCTTGACGAGTTCCAGACCGGATTCTTCGGGAACGGAGACGACGGAATAGTCGACGGTCTGGCCGAACAGCGCAAATGGCAGAAGCAGCAGGCTGCCCAGCAGGAAAGGTTTCAGGTTTGTTATCTTCATGAACAGGGGGAATTCATTTATGCAAAAATAATTAAAAATCCGTTATATGGCAAGTTCGTGCCTGTTTTTCTTGCTTTCATGGAAAGGAATACAGCCCCGATTCCTTCGAGTCGGAGCTGTATTTGTTTCCGCGTGCGGCGGAATTATTCTGCGAAGAGGGTGATGAGGTTGAGGATGACCTCGGAGGCCTTTTCGATGCTTTCGAGCGGGACGAATTCCATCTTGCCGTGGAAATTCAGTCCGCCGGCGAAGATGTTCGGGCAGGGAAGTCCCTTGAAACTGAGGTTGGCGCCGTCGGTACCGCCGCGGATCGGCTGGATCTTGGGCTTGATGCCGGCCATTTCCATCGCCTTGACCGCTTTCTCGATGATGTGGTAATGCGGCTCAACCTGCTCGCGCATATTATAATATTGGTCTTTCACCACGGCTTCCGCCGTCCCTTCGCCGTATTTGGCGTTGATGAAGTCCGCGCACCGGAGGATGACTTTCTTCTTTTCTTCGAACTTGGCGCGGTCATGGTCGCGGATGATGTAGGCGAAGTCCGCTTCCTCGACGGTGCCCTTGAAGGAGATCAGGTGGAAGAAGCCTTCGTAGTTTTCGGTAAATTCCGGACGCTGGTCGACGGGTAGGAGGCTCTGGAATTCCTGTCCGATCAGGATGGCGTTCTTCATCTTGCCCTTGGCGCTGCCCGGGTGCACGTTCCGGCCCTGGATATGGATCTTGGCGGAGGCGGCGTTGAAGTTCTCATACTCGAGTTCTCCGATTTCTCCGCCGTCCATCGTGTAGGCGAAGTCGGCGCCGAACCGCTTGACGTCGAACTTGACGACGCCGCGGCCGATCTCCTCGTCCGGCGTAAAGCCGATCTTGATGTCCCCGTGCTTGAACTCCGGATGCTCCGCAATGTACTGGACCGCGTTCATGATCTCGGCAACGCCGGCCTTGTCGTCGGCACCGAGCAGGGTCGTACCGTCGGTGGTGATGAGGGTCTGGCCGATGAAGTGGCGCATTTCCGGGAATTCTTCCGGCTTCAACTGGAGACCGGGTACGCCCTTGAGGTCGATGGGACCGCCGTCATAATTCGGGATGATCTGCGGCTTGACGTCCTTGCCGGAGGCATCCGGTGCGGTGTCGACGTGGGCGATGAACCCGACGGCCGGGACCTTCTTTCCGATGTTGGACGGGATCGAGGCCATGACATAGCCGTATTCGTCGAGGGTCGCTTCGACGCCGAGGGCGGCCAGTTCATCGCGCAGCATCCGCAGCAGGTCGAGTTCCTTGGCGGCGGAAGGCTGGGTCTCGGATTCTTCATTGGACTGCGTGTCCACAGCCACATATCGCAGGAATCTGTCTAAAATCTTTTCCATTGCTTATTTCTTTTCGGTTTTGAGGGATGCGTAGATCATGTAGGCGATCAGGGCGATGTACGGGATGATCGCGACGGCCTCGCCGTAGCGGGCGTTCCAGTCGGCCATGAACAGGTCGACGTTGGCGAATTTGAGGATGGCGCTGACAACACCCATGAGGGCGCCGCCGGCGATGAAACCGGAGGCGATGAGGGTGCCCTTGTTCTGGCGCTCTTCATTGACGGCCTTGTCGCTGCTGCGGCTACCGACGTACCAGGAGATCGCACCGCCGATCAGGAGCGGGAGGTTCAGCTGGATCGGAATGAACATACCGAGGGCGAACGGGAGGGCCGGAACCTTGCAGAAGTTGAGGACGATGGCGATGACCGCGCCGATGCCGTAGAGCAGCCACGGGGCGCCGCCGCCGTTCATCATTGGCTGGATGACGGCTGCCATGGCGTTGGCCTGCGGTGCGACGAGGGCCTGGTCGCCGGTGAAGCCATAGGTCTTGTTGAGGACGAGCATGACGCCGCAGACGGTGATGGCGGAGACCAGGACGCCGAGGAATTTCCAGCCTTCCTGTTTCTTCGGGGTGCTGCCGATCCAGTAACCGATCTTCAGGTCGGTGATGAAGGATCCGGCGACGGACAGGGCGGTGCAGACCACGCCGCCGATGACCAGGGCGGCGGCCATGCCGGTGTTGCCCTTGAGGCCGACGGCCACGAGGATGAGCGAAGCGATGATCAGGGTCATCAGGGTCATGCCGCTGACCGGGTTGGAACCGACGATCGCGATGGCGTTGGCGGCGACGGTCGTGAAGAGGAAGGCGATCAGGGCGACGATGACCAGGGCGATCAGCGCCTGGCCGATGTTGTTGACGACGCCGCCGAAGGCGAAGAAGGCGAAGATAGCCAGCAGGGCGATGACGACACCGAAGACAATGGTCTTCATGCTGAGGTCTTCTTCGGTACGGACGGCCGCTTCGGCCGTGGCGCCGGGTTTTTTCTTGAATTCATTGACGGCCAGTCCGGCGGCGGATTTGATGACGCCGAAGGACTTGATGATGCCGATGATGCCGGCGGTCGCGATGCCGCCGATGCCGATATGGCGCGCATAGTCCTTGAAGATCTGTTCGGGGCCCATCTCGCCGATGGTCTGGACGACGCCGGTGTTCATCAGGTCAATGACGCTGCCGCCCCAGATGAGGTTCATCAGCGGAATGATTACGAGCCAGACGAGCAGGCTGCCGCAGCAGATGATGAAGGCATATTTGAGGCCGATGATATAGCCCAGGCCGAGGACGGCCGCGCCGGTGTTGACGCCGAACATGACCTTGGCCTTGCTGGCCAGGGTCTGGCCGAAGCCGACGACGGTTGTCGTGACCACTTCGCTCCAGGCGCCGAAGGTGGCGACGATGAAGTCATACAGACCGCCGATGAGGCCGCTGATGACGAGGGTCTTCGCGCCGGATCCGCCGCCTTCGCCGCTGATGAGGACCTGCGTGGTCGCGGTTGCCTCCGGGAACGGATACTTGCCGTGCATCTCGCTGACGAAGTACTTGCGGAAGGGGATCAGGAAGAGGATACCCAGGATGCCGCCGAGCAGCGACGAAAGGAACATCTGCCAGAAATTGACTTCCACCCCGAGGATATAGATTGCCGGCAGGGTGAAGATCGCACCGGCCACAACGGCGCCGGAGCAGCCGCCGATGGACTGGATGATGACGTTCTGGCTGAGTCCGTCCTTCTTTTTCAGGGCGCTGGTCAGGCCGACGGCGATGATAGCGATCGGGATGGCGGCTTCAAACACCTGGCCGACCTTGAGTCCGAGGTAGGCAGCGGCGGCCGAGAAGATGATGACCATGAGGATGCCCATCGCGACGGAGTAGGGCGTCACTTCCGCATAATTCTTCTGGGGGCTGAGAATCGGCTGGTATTTCTCGCCCGGCCGGAGCTCGCGCTGTGCGTTCTCGGGCAACTGGATGCTTTTCTTTTCTTCCATGTTCAAAAAACGATAAAGAATTCTTTATACAAATATATATAATTAAGATTGTAAAAGTGCCATAGGAACGTTTAAATTGAATTTTTTTGAAATTTTTTTCGAAAAAGATTTGCAGGAATAGAAAAAGTGCGTATCTTTGCAGCCCGTTTGAGAAACAACGATGCCAAAAGCACCACGAAACAAAGAAACGGATATAGTTCTTCAAAATATTTTCGAGTCAGTCCAATGAAGGAATGACCGAAAAGATGAAGAAGAGTTCATTGACAATACTGAGAGAGAACAATAGAGGTAAAAGAAAAGAAGATCAATAGAGATCAGCAGAAAATCTTAGAGTAAATTCGAGTTTTTTTATCGAGTTGCGAAAGAGGGACTGCAATTTCATAGGCAAACGAGTAAGAAACAATGAGACGCGGTTCATCGGGAGATGGGCCGAAGAGTCGCAATTGATTCACGAAGAGAAAGAAGAGAAGAGCGAACGGAGGATGCCTAGGCTTCCGGAGGCGACGAAGGACGTGGTAAGCTGCGATAAGGCGCGGGGATCTGCAAACAGGATTTGATCCGCGCATTTCCGAATGGGGCAACCCGCACGGCTGAAGGCCGTGCACCAACGATAAGTTGGGGCGAACCCGGGGAACTGAAACATCTTAGTACCCGGAGGAAGAGAAAGAAAAGTCGATGTCCTGAGTAGTGGCGATCGAAAGGGACAGAGCCCAAACCGATGTGTTTACGGACAGATCGGGGTTGTAGGAGTTCTCACAAAGTCGAAGAATCTGAACTGGAAGGGTCCGGAAAGGCCCGGCGCAGAGGGTGACACCCCCGTACAGGCAAGGATTCGAGACGAGAGAGCCACCTGAGTAGGGCGGGACACGTGGAATCCTGTCTGAATCTGCGGGGACCATCCCGCAAGGCTAAATACTTCCGGAAGACCGATAGTGGACCAGTACCGTGAGGGAAAGGTGGGAAGCACCCCGAAC